>ERZ827168.2952-NODE-2952-length-18415-cov-4.455174_pt1 | contig 18415 bp, 13 predicted proteins | sample MGYA00519868_ERZ827168 | MGnify/ENA primary metagenome ERZ827168 (study PRJEB31778, sample SAMEA3449271) | human gut metagenome | biome: human gut; feature: human-associated habitat; material: faeces | place: United Kingdom | collected 2010/2012 ...
CGATGGCCTTTTCCACGGGGATCACGTGCATGCCGATGCCGGCGCCTCCGGGAGGTACCATGGGGGTGACCTTCTCCAGAGGCAGACGACTCATCCGCTCGAAGAAACGACCCATTTCGGGATATTTCTTCAGGATGGTGTCATTCATGTTGGTAAATTCCGCACTACCGGGAACGAACATGGGCAGGACCCACTGCTTGGTGCGGGTGGGATTCTCCCAGTTGTACTCCAGAATGCCCATAAAGGACATATCGCCCAGAATCTTTTCCAGTTCTTCCTCGCTCTTGCCGGTGAGTTTTACCATGTCGGCCATGGTCTTGGGCTTTCTCACACCCATCTTCAGAGCCACCTCTGCCTGTTCGTCGGTTAAGAGAGTAGCAAGGCCCCAGTACTCGGGATCGTACTTGTTGAGCTTTTGAAATCCCAACTTTACGGGGATCCGGTTGGTGATCATTTTGCCTAAGTCTAAAATGATCTGCCTGGGATTTTCTTCTTTATCTACCCACTCGGGATAGAAACCTGCCAGATAATCTGCCATTTCTCATATTCCTTTCCAATTCTTTACTTCTTCTTTCAGCCAATCAGCAACAGCCTCGATTCCCTCGCCGGTTTTGGCACTGATGGGGAAGATGACCGCTTTGGGATTGCGCATACGGATGTACTCAGTACATTTTTCAAAGTCAAAATCAAAGTAGGGGGCTACATCGATTTTGTTGATAAGGACCGCATCACAGACCTGGAACATGAGCGGGTACTTGAGGGGCTTATCGTGACCCTCCGGTACGGAGAGGATTGCCATGTTTTTCACTGCGCCGGTGTCAAACTCCGCGGGGCAAACCAAATTACCCACATTTTCCAAAACCACCAGGTCGGCTTCACCGGCATCCAGACCGTCCAGACCCTGGCGGGTCATAGCCGCATCCAGGTGGCACATGCCGCCGGTGTGGAGCTGGATGGCCTTGGCGCCGGTGGCGGCGATAGTGACAGCATCCACATCCGAGTCAATGTCCGCCTCCATCACACCGATCTTCAGGTCCTCTTTCAAAAGCTCAATCAGCCGGGTCAGGGTGGTGGTTTTGCCGCTTCCGGGAGAAGACATCAGGTTCAGAAGATAGATTCCCCTCTGCTTCAGTTCTTCCCGAAGTTTCTCTGCCTGGGCATCGTTGTTTGCGAATACACTTTGCTTAACTTCCAAAATACTTACCTTTTCCAAAAGCATCGCTCCTTTCTGGTCATACCAGCATAGCGGTATTTTTCTACTGATTATAGTTTAAGTTTATTTGGGATAACTGTCAACTATCAACTGGAAATTCTATGTTTTATAGAAAAATCTCAGGTTGAAATTCGACAGTTTGCATGATAAAATAAATTCGTGGTATGTGGTATAACCAAGATATTTGCAGGAGGATGCCATATGAATTTTGAACAGCTTTACGCGCCCAGTTTAAAAGAACTGTTTGTACAGAAATTGCAGGGGATGATTTTGTCCGGAGAACTGCCTATGGGAGAAAAACTACCCTCAGAGCGGGAACTTTGCCAGCAGATGGGTGTCTCCCGTGCTGTTGTCAACGGCGGCATTACAGAACTGGCTCGTCAGGGCTTTTTGGAAGTGCGTCCCCGTCAGGGCGCCTATGTTGCCGACTATCGCCGTGATGGAAACATGGAGACCCTTATGGCCATTATGGACTACAATGGCGGGATGCTCGGCAAAGAGGAGATCCGCTCCATTCTGGAAGTCCGCTGGGGCTTGGAGCAGATGACCCTGCATCGGGTCATTGACAACGCCAGCGATGAACAATTGGAGATGCTTGGAACATTTGTTGATCGACTGGATGAAAATCCCACACCTGCCCAGGCTGCGGAGATCGCCTTCCGGTTTCACCATGAAATGACCCTCATGGGCGGCAACCACATCCTGCCCTTGATTTATACCTCCTTCAAAGTACCATGTATATCCCTTTGGATCCGCTTCTGCAAGAAATACGGTGTCGCAGCACTTCACAGCAATGTGGAGGAGCTCTACCGGCATCTGCTCAATCGGGATAAAGAAGGCGCAAGACGCTGGAGTAATGTATATTTAGCAGAGGCCATTAATGGTACTCAGCAGATCTATGAAGCATAAAAAGTAATCAATCTTATGTGTCAGCCGGGCCAAACGGCTGGAAACACGTGAGATGCGCACGAGAAAATGAAACAACACCGGTCAGACAGAAATTGCCTGGACCGGTGCTGCCTTAAATTACAAGCCGGAATATGTACCGAATACGCTCTGTAAATCCGGTATAGGAGAGCAGAAGCAGCAGAGTAATTCCCGGATACAACGCCTTTGCTGAGATAACAGCCCTTGCAGCCATGCGGTCAAAACCTCCGTAGTTACCGACAATGAATTCCGTAACACCACAGTGAACAATGTGATGCTCACAGCCTCTGTAAGCGCTGAAAAGAATTCCTCGGAAGCTTCCCTGTGGCCAATAAAGAAGCAGCTTTTCATATTGCACCTCAATATTTGGTAATACCAAATTTTAATTATTATATTTGGTATTACCAAATATATCAAGACCCCTACGGCATATAATGATGCCATAAGGGTGGTGAGCAGTATGAAATCGAGAAAGCTGGAGCTAGGCGATCGTAACATCATCGGCAAGCGTGTTACCGAGGCGCGGCTGGCACAGGTAATGAAACAGGTGGAACTGCTTGCCAAATTGCAGCTTGCCGGGATTGATATCAGCGTACCCGCACTGTCTTTACTGGAAGGTCAGAAACGCCCGGTATCAGATATTGAGCTGAATGCCCTGGCAGACATCCTGAATGTATCCGTTGACGGGCTGCTGGGTAGAGAATGAAAAAACGCCGTCGATGCGAGTTGCGCTCACACCGACGGCGATGTTTATTTTATGCCCTGTTTTTCCTTGAAAAAAGCAAGAAATCCGGAAAGCAAAACACCGGGAAAAAGTTTAAAATTCCCGGTTTTCTGAAAAAGCATTTTTCGGAACTATCCCCGCGGCTATCCCCCACGGCATTTTGGGCCGCCCCATTCTGCGCCAAAAAGTTAGAAAAGCGCCGGATTTCTTATCGAAATCCGGTGTTTTTATGGTTGCGGAGGCAGGACTCGAACCTACGACCTCCGGGTTATGAGCCCGACGAGCTTCCAACTGCTCTACTCCGCGATATGCAGTGCACTCCTTGAATGCTTGAGTATTATAGCACAGCGCAAGGATTCTGTCAAGACCATTTTTAGAAAAGCCGGGGAATTCTCTGTAAAAAGGCCCAGGAAGCCATGGGCAGACAGCAGATACGGCGGCGAAGATGGGCTTCGCCGCCGCAATTATTCCCGATCCGGGGGAAATTTTCAATAATCTCCGCCGATTTTACTGAAGGCCAGAATCACGCAGTCCACGCCCAGCAGAATCAAGTAGATACTGACAATAACACGGATGGACAGCAAAGAAAACCAGGGGTCCAAAAGCATCAGCATCCCCAGCACCAGCCCCAGAATGTTCAGAACAAGTGTGAAATAATAGGTAAATTCCCCGGCGAAAAAGCGGATTTTATTCAGATTTGCCATGCGGGAAATGCAGTGAGCAAGGAACCAGAGCGGGAACAAAACAGACAAAATCATTTTTCCCGCATTGGGATACACCAGCAGCATTGCGCCGGTCATGACGCTCAGGGTGCCGGATAGCAGAGAAACGATGGGGCCGAAGCCCGTAAACCGGGACACCCGGACATAAAGCAGGATATCCGCCGCGCCCATGACGATAGCGGCAATGCCGTAGATCACAACAAATCCCGTCAGTGCGCTGTCCGGTCGAAGCATGGTGAACGCGCCCAGCAGAATCAAAAGGATGCCCTCCACAAAGTCAAGCCATCCAAAGCCGGATCTTCTTCTCATTGCGCACTGCCCCCTTTGTTCAAAATCTCCATGAATTCCTCACCGGTGATGGTCTCCTTCTCATAAAGGAACCGGGCCAGCTCGTCCAGCTTCCGCCGGTTGTCTTCCAGAAGCTTCCGGGCCTTGGCGTGCTGGGCCTTGACCAGCTCCACCACCTTCTCGTCAATGCGCTTCTGGGTATCCGCGCCGCAGGCCAGGGAAGCATCTCCCCCCAGATACTGATTCGAGACCGTCTCCAGGGCCACCATGTCGAATTCCTCGCTCATGCCGTAGCGGGTGATCATAGCCCGGGCCAGCTTGGTAGCCTGTTCGATGTCGTTGGACGCGCCGGTGGTGATCTCGCCGAAGACCACCTCCTCGGCGGCCCGGCCGCCGGTAAAGGTAGCAATTTTGTTCTCGATTTCCTGCTTGGTCATCAGGTACTTGTCCCCGGTATCCACCTGCATGGTATAGCCCAGGGCACCGGAGGTTCTGGGAATAATGGTAATCTTCTGCACCGGAGCGGAATGGGTCTGCAGAGCGGCGACCAGCGCGTGACCGATTTCGTGGTAGGCCACCACATGCTTCTCCTGATCGGACAGGACGGCGCTCTTCTTCTGATAGCCCGCAATGACCACCTCAATGCTCTCCTCCAAATCCGCCTCAGTAACAATCACCCGGCTATTGCGCACGGCCCGAAGGGCGGCTTCGTTGATGATATTGGCCAGCTCCGCGCCGGAGGCTCCGGCGGCCATCCGGGCGATGGTGTGGAAGTTCACATCGTCAGCTACTTTGATTTTCTTGGCGTGCACCTTCAGAATGGCCTCCCGGCCCGCTAGATCCGGCAGCTCCACCGGCACCCGCCGGTCAAATCGGCCGGGCCGGGTCAGAGCCGGGTCAAGAGACTCCGGACGGTTCGTGGCGGCGAGGATGATGACGCCGTTGTTGCCCTCGAAGCCGTCCATCTCGGTCAGCAGCTGGTTGAGCGTCTGCTCGCGCTCGTCGTTGCCGCCAACCTGCCCGTCGCGCTTTTTGCCGATGGCGTCGATCTCGTCGATGAACACGATGCACGGCGCTTTCTCCTTGGCCTGACGGAACAGGTCGCGCACCTTGCTCGCACCCATGCCGACGAACATCTCCACGAACTCCGAACCGGACATGGAGAAAAACGGCACGTTCGCCTCGCCGGCGACGGCCTTGGCCAGCATCGTCTTGCCGGTTCCCGGAGGGCCGACGAGCAGAACGCCCTTGGGCATGGATGCGCCGATCTCCTGATATTTCGCCGGGTCGTGCAGGTAGTTGACGATCTCGGTCAGGTTTTCCTTGGCCTCGTCCTCACCGGCGACATCGGAGAATTTGATGCCCTCGGCCGACTTGACGTAGACCTTCGCGTTCGAGCCGCCGAGCCCGAACATCATGGAGTTCGGCCCGCCGGCCTTGTTCGTCATGCGCTTGAGCATGAACTGGCCGAGGGCGACAAAAAACACGATCGGCAGCAGCCACGTCAGCAGAAACGACAGAAACGGCGACATCTCCTCGACGATCTCGCTCGAGAACTCCGCGCCGGAGTCCTTCAGGCGGTAGATCAGGTCGGGATCGTCCATCGGGCCGGTCTTGTAGATCTGGGTGTCGTCTTTGTTTGTGAAGAGGATCTGGTTGTCCTGCACCTCCACGCGGCCGATCTCTTTGTTCTCCGTCATGGTCATGAACGTGCCGTAGTCGACCTCCTTGACCTGCCGCTGGCTCAGCCACGGCACGGCGAGGAAGTTGATGAGCAGCAGCACGAGCAGCGCCATGGCGTAGTAATACAGCATCGGCTTTTTCGGGCTTTTTACTTCATTCATGCGTATGCTTCCTTTATTCAAAATATATGTGTACTGCGTGTGCATTTTCCGGACTCGTGTAACGTAACTTTAGTTTACCACAACCGGAAACGCCTGTCCAGTGAATAAACTGTGTACAGCGTGTACAAAAAATACCCGATCCGCCGGTAAAGAGACAAGGAAACCGGAATCTGTGCAGCAAATGTTACGGAAGAATACACCTTGCACCTGTATGATAGTTTTATAACAAAAAGCGTTCCGAACCGACGGGAGGGATCACGCGATGGAGATGCTTCTTTACCAGAGCACGCAGTTTCGCGACGTAAAAAAGATCTTGGACCGCGCGCACGGCTTCGCGGGCCTTTTGACGGCCGGCGGCATCGAGGCGTCGCGGCTGGACATGCCCTTCGTCTGCGATCAGAAGGTGCTCTCACGCTATGACGATGCGTGCGGCGATGTCCGCCGGATCCTTGCCATGCAGCTCGGGCTCGAGCTGCCGAAGGGCTTTTCCATCCCGCTGGAGGCCGAGGATCTGGCGGTCTTTTTCTCGCAGCAGTGTTCGCTGCGGCAGATGCAGGACTACCTCGCGCAAAAGCGCCGGCAAACGCAGGCGGATATTGCCGTCTGGCTGCGCGAGCGCCCGTGGGACACGCATCCGGTCACGGCAGCACAGGCTGCGGCGCAGAATTTTGTCTTTGACGCCGCGACCGGCCGCATCGGTACGGACGGCTGCTTCAACGCCGGCACGGTGCTCGAGCTGCCCTCGTCGGTCGATGGGGTGCGCGTGCGCACGCTCGCTGCCTATGCCATGGTGTCGTACACATATTTAAATATGCTCGTCATTCCGGACAGTGTCGAGACGATCGAGCCATATGCGTTTTATGATAAGGTGCACCTGCGCCGGGTCAATTTTCCGCAGGGGCTCACCGTTATCCCGGAGGGCGTGTTCTCCCGCTGCATCGGTCTGACGGGCATCGTTATCCCGGACAGCGTCCGCGAGATCCACGACGAGGCATTTTATCAGTGCAGCAATCTGGACACGGTCGTCATCCCCGACGGCGTGGAGCGCATCGGCCGCTGCGCGTTTTTGAATGTGCGGCGCGTCATTTACCACGGCGGCGCAAAGGGCTTTCCGTGGGGCGCCGTGCGCGGCAACTGAGAAAGGCGGAATGAGATATGCATATGCTGCAATATGAGACCGCCGTCTGCGGCGGCAGCAATCTGAAAGCACCGATGAAGCTCGACTTCCTGCGCTCGCTCTGTGCGCAGGAGCGCCATGCGTGGCCGGAGGTCGTGCTCTGCCGGGTCGAGGGCGAGCCGCTGCCCGTGTGCTGCCTGAGCGAGGCGGCAGCGGGGGACCTGTTCTCGCGTGTGGGCATCGTGTCCGCGCCGTCTGAGGCGCTCACGGCGCTGCTGCGCACCGCGCCCGTGCGGGCGCGGATCACGGCACTGTGCGATTCTGCGGGCGAGCCGTGCGACGGCGACACGCCGGATGTGTGGGGCTTTCTCGCCGAATACCGCTGCGGCGACGCACTCAGCGCGGCGGTGCGCGCAGCGATCGACGGGGCGGCGGCGCGCGGATGTGCGAGTGCGGAGGCACTGACCGCACGCGCCGAGTACCTGTTCGAGCAGGCTGTGCCGGAGACGATCATCCTGCGCGTGTTCGCCGAGATGTTCTCTCTGCCGGAGTACCCCGAGATGGTGCCCGACCCGCCGGTGCGCTATGTGCAGGCCGACAGCTTCGGGGCGCTCACGCGCGCGCTGGCCTACCGCCTGTCGGGGTTGCATCTGCGGCTGGTCGGCAGCAAGGGGTGCGGCAAAAACACGCTCATCCAGACGGTGGACTGGCTGCTCAATGTGCCGCAGTACCGCATGCAGGGCAATGCCGAGCTCGACAAGCTCGACCTGCTCGGCGGGCCGACGATCGAAAACGGCACCATGCGCTATCGCCTGAGCGATATGCTGCGCTATCTGGCCGCGGGCGCGGATGTCGTGCTCGACGAGGGCAACACCATCAAGCCCGAGTGCGCCGACGTGCTCCACTCGCTGACCGACGCCGCGCGCCAGATCCAGGTGCCCGGCTACGGTCTCGTGCAGATGCACCCGCATTCGGCGTTCACGATCACGATGAATGAGGACTACGCCGGTACGAACTTTATGAACGAGGCGACGATCGATCGCTTCACGCCCATCCACATCGCAGAGCCGGAGACCATTGTGGACGTGCTGCGCCGCGTCGTGCCCGAGGCGAGCGGCGCGAGCCTGAACATCTGCGACTATGTCTACTGTGCCATCCGCGACCGCATCCGCAGCGCCGGCGGCCTTGAGCCGGACGCAATGACGATCCGCGGCTTTATCGATGCCCTGCGCGCAGAGCCGCTGCTCGGTCTGCGCTGGGGTCTGTTGGACAACGTGGCCTCCAAGCCGCAGGACGCCTATACCCGCCTGCAGCTGACGGAGCTTATCGAGAGCATGGTGCCGCAGGATGGACGGGTTTGACGCTGCGCTGGCGCGCTACCGGGCGTTTCTGGCGAGTGAACCCATCGCGCCGCTGCTCCGGCGCAGCCTCGCGCTGCTTGTGCCGGACAACATCCGCATCGACACGGTCACGCCGGACGACAGCCTGCGCTGCACGACGGACGGCACGTCCGTCACCGTCGGCGGGGCTGCATATCTGCTGCGTGCGGATTTTGATGCCCGCCACTGGACGGCTGCGCTGCGTGTACTGCTCGCGCGCGAGCTTCAGCACGACGGCAGCTCCGACCGCGACGTGTGCGCGGCGGTGCGTGCATTTTCCGGTGCGTATTTTCATGAGCACTATGCCCTCACGCCGGAGCACGGCGCGCTGCTCGGTCAGCGTATTCTGAACATTCTGGAGCAGGCGCGCACGGATAATATCCTCTGCCGCCGCTTTCCCGGCTATCTGCCGCTGCTGCGCTTCGTGTGCTATGCGCAGCTGGACGCCGCCGCGCCCGGCAGCGCGCTCGAGGCGCTGCTTGACGAGCTGGAGGCGTTTGCCCTCACGGGCATCCCGTGCCGGACGCCGGCGCTGCAGTCCGTGTGTGCGCAGGTGGAGGCGGCGATCCTTGCGCCCTCTGCCGCCGCGTGCGCGCAGCATTGCCGCCAAACACTCACGACGCTCGCGCCGGTGCTTGCGCGCCTGTGCCGCGAGGCGGACGATGATGCCCGCGCGCGCATCGCATCGCAGTGTGTGGATTACGCTTTCAGTGAGGCCGAGCGCGCGGAAGCCCTCGGCGACGGCTGCGACAGCCGCCTCCGCCTGCGAGGGGAGGCGCAGGACGCGGCGCACAGCGGTCCCTCCGCTGACGGAGAGGACACCGAGCTGGACAAGGGCGACAGCGCGGGCGGCGGCAGCGGGGATAATTCCGAGCGCCATGGCGACATGAGCGGCAGCCTTGCGAGTCAGGAGGTCAAGTCGAGCGGCTCTGCCGGTACGAACGGCAGGGAGGACCGCGGGCGCTCGTCGAGCGTCGGCCGCAGCGGAAACCATGGGCAGAGCGGAGCAAGCGCCACCACGTCGGACGGCGTTTCCGCCGCACAGAAGGCCGCCTCCGGCGGGCCGGAGAGCCTGCGCGAGGTGCTTGGCACGGGCTGGAGCGCGCACCGCGGCTTTGCGCTCAGCACGGCTGAGCTGGACGCCATGCTCTCAAATGCCGCGCAGGAGCTCACACGCGAGAGAGAGATCGAGCGGCAGCTGAGCGTTGCCGCGCCGCACGCCGCGCGCCTGGACGCAGGCGAGCGGCAGGAGCTTGCCGCGCGCTACACCGGTCTGACCTTCACCGAGACGTATATCACGCCGTCCGGCGGGCGGCTGCCGCCGGCGTTTTCCGAGCGTGCCAAGGCGCTGCATCATCGGCTCGACAAGCTCCTGCGCCAGCAGCGTGAGCGCAGTGCCGGTCAGCGCACCGGTGCGCTCTCGCAGCGCGAGCTGTGGAAGATCCCGCTCGACGCCAAGGACGTGTTTCGCCGCAAGGCGCCGCCGTCGCAGCGCGAGACGGCGTTTTACCTGCTCATCGACCGCAGCGGCAGCATGGGCTCCGGCGTCGGCGGCGGGCAGTCCAAGCTCTTCACGGCGTTGGCAACGGCCGCGATCCTGGAGGAGGCGCTCAAGGGCGTCGCCTATACGAAGATCGTCGCCTTTGACGGCGGCACGAACGCCGTGGAGCACTGCGTCATCAAGGATTTCGATCAGAAGGAGATCGGCAGCCGCTGCATCGATGCCATGGGGCAGATCGCTGCCGGAAACGGCAATAAGGACGGCTATTCCATCCGCGCCGCCGCGCTCGATCTCGCCAAGCGCACCGAGCGCCGCAAGATCCTTGTGGTGCTCTCCGACGGCCTGCCGTCCGGATATTTCAGCGAGGCGGAGGCGATCGACGACGTGCGCACGGCCGTACAGGCGGCGCGCCGCCGGGGACTGCTTGTGATCCCGATCATCTACACCGCGCGCACGGACGAGAACGTGGACGCCTACCGCCGGATGTATGAAAAGAGCATCCTCTTTGCCGATTCCGTGGGTATGCTCGGCGAGTTTGAGCGCCTGCTCATGAAGCTTGTGCGCTGAACGGCGGACGGCGCGGCACACACAGGAGAAAGAAATACCCCGACGATAGCAGATCGTCGGGGTATTTGGCTGTCTGCGCCACATGAAAACGCAGACCAAACCGGTGAAGGAGTGTGAATGGGGGGGAGGAGAATTGTGGATGAAAGGGTGCGTGCAGCGTATATGAAAGGCTCATGTGTGGGCGTGATTGGCTGATGCTCTGAGCGGTATGGGATTTGTCCTCGCATGGAAGCGGCATGTCTCACGGGATGGTGCTCCACAGGGCGGATGCCCTGTGGAGCGAGGGGGAGAGACGGGAAGAAGAAAATGACTTAAATAAGATTCTTTTCCTTCAGGTCTGCGATCTTGGCGTCATCATAGCCGAGCAGCTCCTTGAGGATTGTGTTCGTGTCCTGACCGAGGCTCGGAGCGCCGCGCCAGACCTGGCCCGGGGTGCCGGACATCTTGGGGACGATGCCGAATGCGGTGACTTCCTTGCCGAGCGTCTGATCCTCGTACTTGATGAAGTCGTTGCGCTTCTGATAATGCTCGTTTGCGAGGCAGTCCTTTGCGCCCATGACACGGCTGCACGGGACCTTGAACTGCGCCATTGCGTCCTCGATCTCCTGTGCGGTGCGGGCTGCGCACCATTCGATGGTCTTTGCGTCGAGTTCTCTGCCCTTCTCGGAGGCGACGGCTTCGATTCCGGAGGAGCAATCCTTGTAGTTGAAGTACTCAAGGTCGAGATTCATTGCCTGAATGGCTCTCTTGTAGACGCCGGGGCCGAACGCGCCGAGCGCGACATCGTAGCCGTCCTTGGACTTGAACAGGCCGTAGGGCTGGAAGGCTGCGGACTTGTTGCCGGAGCGGGTGTTCTCGCGGCCGGCCATGGTGTAGGAGGTGTACAGGTCGCAGCAGTAGCTCGCCTGAACCTCGAACTGCGCGATGTCGACGATCTGGCCGTCGCCGCCCTTGAGGACGTTAATGTATGCAGCCAGAACTGCAAACACGGTGGCGTATGCGGAGGTGAAGTCATTGAGCCAGGGCTTGCCGACGACGGGCTCGCCGCCCTTTTCGCCGTTGAGGCCCATCCAGCCGGAGAACGCCTGACCGATCATGTCGTAGGATGCGCGGTCGCAGTACTCGGGCAGGCCGCCGAATCTCGGGTTGCCGTAGCCGCTGATGTGGGCGATGATGAGCTTGGGGTTCACCTCGAGCAGCTCCTCGTCACGGATGCCGAGCTTTTCGAGCCAAACCATGTTCTCCATGAACACGTCGGCTTCCTTAATCAGGCCGAAGAACAGCTCCTTGACCTCGGGATGCTTCAGGTTCAGCTCAAGGGAAAGTGAGAGCTTGTTGCGGCCGTCCTGTGCCCAGGAGGTGCTGACGGTCTTGCCGTCCTCTTTTGCAAAAGGAGCGAGGACACGGAGCGTGTCGCCGACGCCGGGGCGTTCGATGTGGATGACCTCTGCGCCGAAGTCGGCAAGCAGTGTGGCTGCGTAAGGCATTGCGATCAGAGAGCCGGAATCGATCACGCGCATGCCTGCAAAAGGACCGTACTGAGGGATGATCTGTTTACGTTCGCTCATTTGAATAATCTCCTTTTGTAATAATATTTTTTTAACAAAATAGTCTCATGATATGCTGCGGCCGCCGGGGGGTGCGGTGACCGCAGCGTGTGTCTGTTATACCCTGCGGTTTTTGATCTCTGCAATGACGGCGGGCAGGACGGCCTTGAAGTCGGCCACTGCGCCGTAGTGGGAGATGTCAAAGATCGGAGAGGCTGCGTTGTGGTTGATGCTGACGATGCACTTGGCGTTCTGCATGCCGACCTGATACTGCACGGAGCCGGAGATGGCGACGTTGATGATCATGTTGGGCTTGACGGCGGTGCCGGACTGGCCGATCTGAGCATCGTGCGGCAGAAATCCGTTGTCGACCAGGGGTCGGGAGGCGGCAAGCTGACCGCCGAGGAGGTCTGCAAGCTCCTTGAGAAGCGCGAGCTCTGACGCGTCCTTTACGCCTCTGCCGCCGGCAACGAGAACGTCTGCGTGATCGATGGGCACGCCGGTAACGACCTTCGGCTCGACATTCAGCACCTCGTAGCACGCCTCCTTGTCGACCGTGACGTGCTCCGTGATGACCTCGCCCTTGCGGCTCTCGTCCGGCTCCAGGGGCGTGAAGATCTTCGGACGAACGGTCACCATCTGCGGCCGGCACTCGAGGATGACGATGTGCGCAAGGATGCTGCCGCCGTATGCGGGCGTGGTCTGATAAAACACGTCATCTTCATCGTAGCCGAGGTCGATGGCGTCGGCGGTGAGGCCGGTCTTGAGGGAGATCATCATGCGCGGCGCAAAATCGCGGCCGAGGCTGGTCGCCGGATACATGATGATCGAGGGCTTGTACTTCTCCGCAAGCTCGGTGAGCGCCTGCTGATAGGGCCTTGCGCTGTAGGATGCAAGGTTTTCGTGCTCTGCGACGATGACCTGATCGGCACCGCCGGCGATGAGACCGGCTGCCAGATGCGCAACCTTGCTGCCGAGAAGGACGGCGGTGATCGCTTCACCGTTATGCGCCTTGAGCTCCTGCGCCTTTGCGAGCAGCTCATAGGTCACAGGATTGAGCGTTCCGTTCTGCTGTTCGGCAAATACCCATATGCCTTTGTAATCTTCCTTAGCCATTTGCCAAACCTCCTCAGACCAGGTGCTCTGTTTCGAGCATGTCAACGAATTTTGCTGCGATCTCTTCGGCGCTGCCCGTAAAGTAGGTGGTGTCGGTATTGCGCTTGGGCGGCTCGAACACGACCTTGGTAGACGACGGGGAGCCGGGGATGCCGGTCTGCGCCGTGTCTGCGCCGAGATCCTGTGCGTTCCAGACGGCACGGGGCTTTTTGAGCGCTTTCATAATGTTGATCGGCGTGGGATAACGGGGCGTGTTGATCTCCGCTGTTACCGTCACAAGTGCCGGGAGCTTTGCGCGCACCTTCTCGGCGCTGTCCTCGAGCACGCGGTCGCAGTAGACCCAGCCGTCTTTTACATCGATGCTCGATGCAAGGGTAACCTGCGGGATGCCGAGAAAGGCTGCGGTCGCCGGACCTGTCTGAGCGGTGTCACCGTCAACGGCGTGGCGCCCGAACAGCAGCAGGTCGTAGTCGCCGATCTTTTCGGCGCCTTTGGCAAGGGTGTAAGCGGTGGCGAGGGTGTCTGCGCCGCCGAAAGCACGGTCGGACAGCAGGTATGCCTCGTCGCAGCCGAGCGCAAGCGCCTTTTTGAGCACGTCCTCTGCCTGAGGAGGCCCCATGCTGATCGCAACGACCGTTGCGCCGTACTTTTCCTTGAGCTGGATGGCGGCCTCGACTGCGTTTGCGTCGAGGGGGTTGATCATGCTGGCAACGCCGTCGCGCTTCAGATTGCCGCGCTCGTCAAGCTTGACATCGTCCGTGTCGGGCACCTGCTTTACGAAGACAAGTATTTTCATCTCTATCTCTCCATTTGCTCTGTGCTGTGTACCGGTCATCCAAGGACGGAGCCGCTGATGACCATGCGCTGGATCTCACTCGTGCCCTCGCCGATCTCGAGCAGCTTCGCATCGCGGTACAGACGCTCGACATGGAACTCTGCGCTGTAGCCGTTGCCGCCGAGCACCTGAATGCACTCATCGCAGATCTCTTTGCACCATTTGGAGCTCATGAGCTTGAGCATCGCCGCCTCTGCCGAGTGACGCTGGCCGTTCGCCTTCATTTCGGCAGTATCCCAGACCATCAGATCCATGGCGCGGACCTTTGCCGCCATATCGGCAAATTTGAAGGAAATGCCCTGATACGCCTTGATGGGCTTGCCGAAGGTGGTGCGCTCGTTGGCGTATGCCTTGGCAATCTCCATCGCGTGCTGGGAGAGGCCGGAAGCAATGGAGCCGATGGAGATGCGGGCACCGTCGAGCGCCATCATGGCGACCTTGAAGCCCAGACCCTCTCTGCCGACGCGGTCGCACTCGGGAATACGGATGTTGTCAAAGCTCAGCTCGCAGGTAGCCGAGCCTCTCATGCCCATTTTGTGCTCGAACTTGCCGATGGTCAGACCTTCTGCATCCTTGGGGACGATGAAAACGGAGATGCCCCTTGCGCCTGCGTCGGGATCGGTCTTCGCCATGATAAGATAGTAGTCGGCCACACCGGAGTTCGTGATCCAGGCCTTGCCGCCGTTGAGGATGTACGAGCCGTCGTCCTGCTTTGCGGCGATGGACTTGATGCCCGCTGCATCCGAGCCTGCGGAGGCCTCGGTCAGGCCGAAGGCGAAAACCTTGCCTGCGGCTGCGAGGGGGAGGTACTTCTGCTTCTGCTCGTCACTGCCGTGAACGAGGATCATGTCTGAGGCCAGCCAGTTTGCGTCGAGATAAAGCGCGATGCTCGCGCTGCCCTTTGCAAGCTCGTTGACAACGATCTGAGAGGTGATAGCGTCGCCGCCGCCGCCGCCATACTGCTCGGGGATGTGGATGCCCATCAGACCGGTCTCGACAAGCTTGGAGTAGATCTGCTGGTAGACCTCCATGTTGAACGAGAAGGTTTCGTCCATTGCCTTGTCATAGGGGGCGACTTCGTTCTTGGTGAACTCCCGGACCATGTCTCTGATCATGATCTGCTCTTCTGTGAATTTGTACATTGTGCATTCCTCCGTTAAGAAAGTGTTCGTTTCTGCTTACTTCCGAGTGTTGTACAACAGACTGCGACTGTTGACTGCTTTTGCCAAATTCTGTACTACTACAGGCTCTAGCTGTTTTTCGAAGTTTGGCCTTGCTATCGGGTTTCTATGTGAACAATTTAACATCAAAAACACAGCTCGTCAACAGTTTTTAGCGAACTTACTTGCTTTTTGGCGCTTGCAACAAAGTGTGTTTTACGACAACAACAGTATGCACCGGTTTTTGTATAACAGTTACACGGCTGGCGTCGTGTTTTCGCTTCCGGATACCGAAATTGTTATACAACACCTCGACAATCTTTTATCATTCATCATTTTTCTTGTATTTCTTCCCCACGGAATGTATAATCAGTATCACTTGATGATACAGTTTGCTTGGGGGGAGTACCATTTCCATTAAAAACGATATCGTTTTGTCGCGCATCGAGGCGACAGAACCGGGAACGAAAATTTCTGTAAGGGGCCTTGCCTCCGAACTCGATGTCAGTGAGGGGACGGTCTATAAGGCCATAAAGGAGGCCGAGCAGCGCGGCCTTGTCATCACAAAGCCGAAATCCGGCACGTTCCGCATAGAGTCTGACGTTGACTCGGACAGCTGCGCCGTGACGCTTTCCGAGCTCGTGTCGGCGCTCGGGGTAAGCTGTGCAGCGGGCAGAAAATCGCTCGGCTGTACCATTGATAATATCGTGATCTGCGACAGCGATGAGGCGCAGCTTCTGAGCCGCCTGGAATATGCGGATCCGAGCCGCACGCTGTGCATCGTCGGCAAACGCCCCGATTTCCAGACCCTGATCATACAGTCCCGTGCGCATATGCTGATCACCGGCGGCGGCCGCCCGAGCGATTATCACATCGTCAAGGCTGAAAAAAACGGCGTCTGTATCCTCACGGCGCTGCAGAACACCTATGCGATCATGAAGCTGTTTGACAGCCAGTTTTCCTCGGCAAGGCTCGCGGACGAGGATGCCCCTGTGTCCGAGTGGATGCAGGCGCCGAACTACCTCTACCGCAACGATTATGTCGCCGACTGGCAGCGGTACTATGACGAGCAGTTTCCCGGCATGAGATCCTTTCCCGTCGTCGATGAGGAGCTGCACCTGTGCGGCGGGATCGATATCCCGCGCACCTTTGCAGCCGGGCATACGCAGAAGCTCTCGACGCTCGTGTCGCAGGACGCCAGGCTCCTGACGGTCGATGCACAAAGCTCCGTGCGCGAAGCGGCAAGGAAGATGATGCTCTCCGGCAGTTCGTTTGCGGCGGTTCTGCGCGATGATAAGATGGAGGGCGTGTTCTATGCCTCGGATCTGATCCGCTATTTCATGTATCTGGGCACGGAGAGCATGTCTGACTATGCGTCATTTCTGGTGCCGGCTCCGGAGTATTCCAACGAGGACCGCAGGGTGTATGAGCTGCGCGTCCCGGAGGCGGAGCTTGCGAATATGGACATTCTGCCGACTGCGTTGATGCTCGTCGCCGCCGATAAGCATCTTGCGCAGCAGGGCTGCCTTGACTGCGCTTTGAGCAGCAGCTCGTTTTTCTATCCTGAGCAGATAACGCAGGTCGGCGGGCTTATGCTCTGCACGGCACTCACATCAAACGGCAAGGCGGGCTTTTCGGTCGAAGCGGAGGTCTATACCGAAACGGCAACGTTTGCAAAGGCCATGCTCATTTTTACGGAACGATAAGGGAACAAAGCTATGTTTTTATTGACGAAGGAACAGCAAAAGCTCAGAGCCGAGCTCAGGGAGTTTGTCGACCACGAGGTGTGTCCAGTGGCCACAGAGCTGGATAACCGAGGCGGCTTTCCGCACGATTTATACGCACGCATTGGCAAAATGGGCTATCTGGATGCGGAGTTTGAATACATCGGCAGCGGCGCAAAATACGGCAGTCTTGAGGGCGCAATCATCATTGAGGAGCTGTCGCGTGGACTGGCCTCACTGGGGCTGATCGTAAGCCCGCACTATCAGTGCACGGAGCTGATCGCCTGCTGCGGCACGGAGACGCTGAAAAAAAAGGTCATCGAGCCGGCGCGCCGCGGCGAACAGCTCTTTGCCTTTGCCATATCTGAGGAGCGCGGCGGATCCGATGCGCTGGGCGTGGACACCATTGCTGTAAAGGACGGCAGCCGCTGGATACTAACTGGGAAAAAATGCTGGGTCACGAATGCCGGAGTCGCCGATGGCTATGTCGTCACGGCAAAAAGCCCGTCTGCCGAGCGCAGCCGCAGTATGAGCATGTTTTTCATTCCCAAAGACGCCCCAGGGCTGACGGTCGTGGAAAACCGCAGCATGATCGGGCTCAACAACTCGCCGATGGGACATATCATCCTCGACGAGTGCTCGATACCCGACTACTGTCTTGTCGGTGAGGAAAATGTGGGCTATCCGCTGATAAAGCCGCTTCTGAACGAAGGCAGACTCGATATGGCCGCTGTGGCGGTCGGCATTTCGCAGGCGGCGCTCGATGATTCCGTGAGCTTTGCCGGACGTGTCGGACTGTACGGCCGCAGCCTGTCCTCCTATCAGGGCGTGTCGTTCCCGATCGCGGATATGTACACGAAAACGCTGATGGCAAGAAATTCGCTCTACACAGTCGCCTCCATGATGGCCGACGGAATGCCGCACACGCGGGACGTTGCTGCGCTCAAGCTGTTTGCCACGGAAAGCGCATTTGCGACGTGCAAGGCCGCCTGCCAGATACATGGTGCGCACGGTCTGAGCGCGCAGTCTGGCGTTGACCGCCTTTTCCGTGATGCGCACATGCTGACCGTCGCTGAGGGCACGTCGGAGATCTGCCGGATTGTCATTTCCGGCGGCCTGACAAACCCGGACAAAATGTAAAAAGGAAGCAGCGTTTTTCCGCTGCTTCCTTTTCGATACGCCGGCAAACGCTGTGAGGTTTTTGCCCGGCAAAGACAATACCGGCGGCCGTGATCTCCTTCCGTATAAAACTGTTTTTGCCCGGTGTGCAAAAACGGCGGGTTTTGATATGGCATTGCTTGACAAGCCCTGCGCGGTGTGCTAAGATGCTTTCTCGTTAAAAGGGAGTAGTTGCGAATGCATGGTCAACAATCTCCCGGCAGCAGCCGGTGGTCATGCGCCTATGATGATAGGTAATGAGACTTTTAGCACATCATATACTATGATCGTGCGGGAAGTCTCATTTTTTTTGCGCGCGGTCACAAAGGAGAATGCGTTATGAACCTCGATTTTACCGGCAGTACCCTTTTTCTTGTCCTGCTGCTGTTTGCGGTGGGGCTGATCTGCATCATCAAGGGCGGTGACCTGTTTGTCGATGCCGCCACATGGATCGCCGAGGCCTCCGGTATTCCCAAATTCATCATCGGCGCGACCGTTGTGAGCTTTGCCACGACGATGCCGGAGATGCTTGTGTCCATCTTTTCCGCGCTGGAGGGCAATGCGGACATCGCCATCGGCAACGCCGTCGGCTC
>ERZ827168.2954-NODE-2954-length-18404-cov-6.953240_pt1 | contig 18404 bp, 19 predicted proteins | sample MGYA00519868_ERZ827168 | MGnify/ENA primary metagenome ERZ827168 (study PRJEB31778, sample SAMEA3449271) | human gut metagenome | biome: human gut; feature: human-associated habitat; material: faeces | place: United Kingdom | collected 2010/2012 ...
ACATAAAGAAATCAAAATTTTAAACTTGAAATCTTTATGTTCAACATTATACGTGGTATAATAGAATGTGGAGGTAATAAGTATGCTACGTGATAGAATAAGTAATTTATTTAAAAAGAATTCTTCTGAACAAAATAGTTCTCCAGAAGCATTAGAAAAGATTCAAAAAGAAGAACAAGAAAAGAATGAAATTAGACAAACTGAAAAATATAAATTTTATATGGAAAAATGCAGTATGGGTGAATTAAAATCAATTATAGCATATAATCATCCCTATGCAACAGATCCTAGTTTTAATTTAAGTAAAGAAGAACTTGAAGAAATTAAAGTTTTAATAAAAACTGCAAATGTTGCCCTAGAAGATAAAACAAAACAAATGCAAGAGGAATTAAGTCAAGATGTTAGAAAACGTTAAAAAAAATAGAAATGCAATTGGTTTAATGGGGGCTTGTTTAATAAATAATATTTTATATATGTTTTTAAACACCTTTATGGTTGCATATTTTATAACATTAACAAATTATGATTATAGATTAATCTCTATTTATTATGCTTTATCATTTGTAGGAATTTTATTAACTTTTTTGATTTTTGGGGGAATAATAAAAAATAAAAATCAGGTTGGTGTATTTAGAAGTGGTATTATATTATATTGTGTCTACATTTTAACTATAGCTTTACTAAAAGAAAAGATAGTAGATTATTATGCATATCTAGGAACATTTTACGGAGTTGTACAAGGATTATTTTGGGTTGCTGGACACACTCTAATTAATGAGTATACCAAAAATGTTGAAAATAGTTTTATATCATTTAAATCTATTTTGAGTAAAATTTTAAAAATATTTTTTCCAATTATATTTGGAGCATCGATACAATTAACATCATTTTCTTATATTGCGAAGATTGTTATATTATTATCATTAATTCAATTTTCTTTTTCATTATTAATTAAAGATAAAGAAAAAATACATCCTAAAAAATATAATTTAAAAGAATATATTAATTATATTAAAAATAACAAAAGATTTAAAACTGCATATAAAATAAGTGCTTGTGATGGTATTGTACATTATTTATTAGAAACTTTAATAACTATATTAATAGTTATGACATTTAAAACAACATTAAGTCTTGGTATTATTACTACCATATGTTCTATTTGTTCTATATTATCAGTTTATATTTTTCAATATAAGTTAAAAAGCAATAAAACAATTTTAAAAATTAGTAGTATTGCAATGGTAATTAGTGTTATTTTACTTTTATTAGATACAAGTAAGGTAACTATAATAATATATAATTTATGTAATAGTATATTTTTGGTATTGTTAATGAATACTGCGGAAACTAAAAATTATGATATCATAAATGAGGATAAAAAAGTTATAGATGACTATATAGTAGAACATCAAGTAACTTGGCAAATTGTATTAAATATTTCAAGAATAATAGGTTATTTAGTATTATTTATAGCAAGTTTATTTAATAATATGATTATCTTTAAAGGATTATTGATTTTAGTAACAATCGTAATTATATTTTATTCTAAATTAATGATAAATTTAGATAATAAAGATAAAAATAACTAAAATTACAAAAGTTATAAAGGAATGGTGATTATATTGGAAATTTTATATACTGCCTTTAATGGAAAATTAAACTCATCAAAAATTTTGTTAGATAAGATTAAAACTAGTAATAAACTTTATTTAAGAAATAGTTTTGTTACAAGCGTTAAACAATTAAAAAATAAAATTAAATTAGATAATTACGATTTAATAGTTTCATTTGGTCAAGCCCCATTAGAACAAGATAATATTAAAATAGAAATTGTTGGTAAAAATCAAGATCAAATTTATGAGAGCAATTTTGAATATTTACAATTAAAAGATAAATTAGAAAAGAATAATTATAAAACTGAAATATCAAGAGATGCTGGGAACTGGTATTGCAATAATATCTTTTTCAATGGACTTAAATATATTAAAGAAAATAACTTAAAATGTAAGATGATTTTTATTCATATTCCATTTATAGATAAAATTAGTAACATAGAGGATTTATCAAAGCTGTTTTAATTAGATAGTTGTTAATAATAAAAGGAGTTTTAGCCCATGATAACAATCAAAAATGATAATAATAAACTAATGAAAGATATAGTTCATAGTAATTTAAGAAAAAACAATATAGAAAAATGCCAATGGTTAAAAGATAATATATCTTCTGATATAACTGTTTCAAATACAATAGATAGTAATTTTTTAGCATTTGATAATGACAAATTAATAGGTGGTGCCATTGGATATATAGAATATAATTGGTATTTTTTAGATTTATTATATATTGAGGAAAATTATAGAGGACAAAATATTGGAACAAAACTAATCAAGGCGATTGAAGAATTTGCTATAAAAGAAAATTTAACAGGTGTGAGAATGGAAACTTGGAATTTTCAGGCAAGAGGATTTTACGAGAAAAATGGTTATAAAGTTTTTGCTCAAATAGAGAATTGTCCCCCAGGAACTATTGATTATTTTCTGAAAAAAGAATTAAAAAAATAAACCTAGTAAGCAATCATGCCTACTAGGTATTTTTTTACTCGTTATTAATTAAAGAATAACAATAATCATATACTAATAAATGTTTATTAATTTCTTCATTAATAACTTTATTTTTAAAATTTGTTTCATAAATATTAAATATCATTTCAATAGAGAAATGCTTTTTTTCTTTTTCAGTAAGTTCTAAATACTTAGCTGAAAAGAATAATAGATGTTTATATTTACTAAAATTAGTTGTTACTTTTGTATAATTTGGATCTAGTATACTTAAAATTTGTTTTAATAAAATAATTATATCTCTTACATTAAAATCTACATTGAAATTTTTATTTTCTAACAAATAAATTGCTAATCTAATTTTATCAATATCACTTAAATTATCATACTTTTGAATTAAGTCTATAACTTTTTCTGAATTTTTATCTAATAACATAATATACCTCTTTTCCTTTATTTATAAGGGTTATAAGCCACTTGTAAGTAATTATTTGTGTGTATACAGTATTCGTAGAACTCTTTGTCTCATTCCCCCAGAAAGCGAATCTGGATATTTATTCATAAAATCCTTTAACCCATATGTCTCTAGAAGTCTTATAACTCTTTTTTTAGAAGTATCATTTAAAGTATTCGTAACCTCTAATCCAACAAGACAATTTTCAAGTATCGTTCTCCAAGGAAATAAGGAATCCTTTTGAAGCATATAACCAACCTTTAGGTTCTTATCTAATAATATATCCCCACCTGATTTTTCCTCTAAACCCGATAGGATTGATAATAAAGTTGATTTACCACAACCAGAAGGTCCAACAATAGAAACAAATTCTTTATCTTTGATCAATAGACTAATATTATCTATCGCAGTTATTTCACTATTTTTATCGTGATAAATTTTTTTCAAATTACTAATCTCTAAAATTTTATTACTTACATTAGTCATTACTATATATTAAGTCACTATATTCAACCATTTTTTCTAATTCACCAGATGCAATCATAATCTCTTGTAAATGATCAAATGACTCCTTAGTAAAATTAGTTGTCTTAGGCCAAGTATCTTGTTTTTTATATCTTTCTATTACCTTAGTTAAATCCTTTAAAGAAGTGTCAGGGAAAAACTCTAAGATAGATTTAGCAATCGTTTCACTATCATTTTTATGAACAAAATCAAGTCCCTTCTGAACAGCATTAGTAAATTTTTCAATTATGTCTTTATGGCTATTAATATAACTGATTTTAGCACTATAAGAAGTATAAGGTACAACTCCACCTAATTCACCAATAGATGCAACAACATATCCATATCCTTGTTGCTCTATTTCAAGTGCGGTAGGTTCAAATAAAGTAACAAAATCACCATTGCCTCCAATAAATGAACCACCCATTGCCGCAAATGCAATACTAGTATCAATTGTTAAGTCAGTTTTAGGATTTATGCCAGCACCTCTTAATGCCCATTCAAATGTCATTTCAGGCATACCGCCAGCTCTTCCTCCTATTACCTTTTTGCCTTTTAAATCATCAAGTTTAAAGTTGTCTATTTTTTCTCTAGAAACCAAGAAACTTCCATCTTTTTGAGTTAATTGTGCAAAAGTTTTTAAATAGTCTTTTTCTCCGCCATTATATACATAGATTGTTGCCTCACTTCCAGAGAATCCAATATCAACATCACCTGAAAGTACCGCAGCAGTAACTTTATCAGCACCTGGAGTTAAAGTTAAATCTATATCTAATCCTTCATCTTCAAAATATCCTTCACTAATTGCTGCATATTGTGGTGCATAGAAAATACTATGTGCAACTTCAGCAACTTTTATCTTAGTAAGTTTACTATTTTTTGAATTAAAATCAAAAATAACAGCGCAAACTAAAATAAATAATCCCAAAATTGCAATAATGGTAATTATTCTTTTTTTCATAATAACCTCCTCGTATAATAATTACATTTTATTATACGCAAAGACTTATCTTGTGTGAAAAAAGAAAAGCCCTAAAGGTAATTTTTAATTACACTTGGACTTTTACTAACTAAGTAACAGTTAGAAAATGAACTACCTAATTCTAATTTTAACTTATTAACTTCATCACTATTATTGATTATCCCAACAAATATTTCACATCCATCATTTAATTTTTTTGCTATCTCTTCTTGATTAACCCAAAACGTGTCAACCACATAAAAATCAAAAGAATAATTCCAACTAGCTTTGTTAGTAACCTTAACCCCGATTTTCGCATTAATATCAGATTCTAATAAAGCCTCTGTGATATCTTTTGACTTAGAATAAAGATAAATATTCATATTAGACTTACTAACAAAATTCTTAATATAATTAACAACATCATTATTTTTACAACCACATCCAATTATATTTATTAATACTATAGTATCAGGATTACAATATTCATTTAATTTATCCAGTAAAACTAAATGATTTCTTTTTATTTTAGAACCACTATTAATAGATAAAATATCATTATATGAAGCACAATTTATATATTCCTTATCAATCCCCATATTCATTAATAAATATTCATCAGACAAAACAACCTTATTATCACTAGTTAGATATGCATCAACCATAATACCATCAATAAATTTAGCTTTGTCTGCTAGTAAAAAACTTTCTTCAGAAAAACTAGGGGAATTCTTAGAAGGCATACCACCATAAGCAATTATATTTGGCAAAACTATCATCTCCTTATGAATAATTATATGAAATAACTACAAAAAAAATCTCATATATGATAAAATATAATAGTAGTGTGGTGGTAAAATGAATATAACTAATGAGATGATAGAAAGAGCAATAGAAATGTCAAAAGCTAATATTGAAATGGAAGATGATGTTAAATTAACGAAAGATAATATAGATGATACAAAAAAAAGATTAATAAAGCAATTTAATTTAGGGGGTAATATTAATGGACAACAATTGGGACAAATACATAATAGAGGGAACTAATGTATTAAAAAATAAACTAGGCATAACTGACAAAGAAACCCTTGAGCAAAAAGAAAAAGAATTAGTTCTTCCACACCTTGCATTTTTACATCTAAATCCAATATTAACTGTTCCGAGTGCTGAAGGCTTAAAAGATATACACCAATTTCTATTTTCCGATTTATATTCATGGGCAGGTCAGTATAGAACTTGTACATTAAGAAAAAATACATATAATTTTACAGATCCAAGTTTAATAGAGGAAGAATTAAAAAGTGTAATAGAAAGATATTCAAATGAAATAGATAGGGTGCAAACAAAAGATGAGTATGCATTTGTACTTGCACCATTTTATTATGATTTAATAAGAGTTCATCCATTTAGAGAAGGTAATGGGAGAAGTATAAGAGAATTTTTAAGAGAAGTAGTACTATTAAAAAATAAGACTCTTCCTTTTGAAGTAGAACTTGATTATACAAAAGTCGATAAAGAAAATATGTTAAAAGGTACCGCATATAGATACTTTTTTCCAAGCATGTTAGAACTAGAATTTTCAAAAGGACTAGTACCATTAGAAAAAGAAAAAAAGAATACTAAATAAGTGAGGTAATTATGAAGATAGATGATTTAAATAAAGAACAACAAAAAGCGGTTTTATCATGCAGTGGCCCACTTTTAATTCTTGCAGGCGCAGGAAGTGGGAAAACAAGAGTACTAACAACAAAAGTAGCATACTTAATAGAAAACTTAGGAGTAAATCCATATAATATTTTGGCAATAACATTTACTAATAAAGCAGCTAAAGAAATGAGCGAGAGATTACTTTCAATGATAGGTGAAATATCAAAAAAAGCACAAGTATCAACATTTCACTCATTTGGACTTAAAATCCTAAGAGAAAACTATTCATATCTAGGATATAATTCAAATTTTACAATAATAGATAGTGATGATACATTAACTATAATTAAGAGAATTTTAAAAGAAGAAAACTTAGATAGTAAAATATATAATCCATCCGCAATTAAAAATAAAATAAGTGGTTGTAAAAATGAACTTGTAGAGCCAAACGAATATGAAAAATATGCTGCAAGTGATTTTGAAAAAGTAGTACTAAAGATATACGAAAAGTATCAAAATAAGTTAAAACAAAATAACTCAGTAGATTTCGATGACTTATTAGTATTACCGATCAAATTATTTAAATCACATAGTGAGATATTAGATGCATATCAAGAAAGATTTAAATACATATTAATAGATGAGTATCAGGATACAAATAAAGCACAATACGTACTTACAAAACTAATCAGTTCAAAGTATAGAAATATATGTGTTGTTGGAGATGTTGACCAATCAATATATGGTTTTAGAGGAGCAAACTATAGAAATATTCTTAACTTTGAAAAAGACTACAAAGATGCAACTACAATAAAACTAGAACAAAACTATAGATCAACAAATACAATACTAGAAGCTGCAAACTCAGTTATAAAAAATAATAAAGAAAGAAAGTCAAAAAACCTTTGGTCAGACAAAGGAAAAGGTGAAAAAATAACATACTTCAGAGCGTTTAATGAAAGAGATGAAGCATTCTATGTAATAAGAGAAATAAAAAAATTATTATCAAATGGTATAAATTATCAAGATATTGCAGTTTTATACAGAACAAATGCTCAATCACGTATTATGGAGGAAGAATTACTAAAAGAAAATCTACCATATAGAGTAGTAGGTAGTTTCTATTTCTATAGTAGAAAGGAAATAAAAGATTTAATCGCATATTTAAGACTTATATATAATGAAAAAGATGACATAAGCTTACTTAGAGTTATTAATTCTCCAAAAAGAGGAATAGGTAATAAAACGGTAAATAGCTTAATAAATATTGCTGCAATAGAAAATAAAAGTATTTATGAAGTAATTTCATCAGGTAAAGAATTAGAATTCAAAAAAATAATTGAGAACCTAAAAGAAATATCAAAAAATATAACATTAACTGAACTTGTTGATAAAGTATTAGATGTTACTGGAATGAGAAGCGAATACAAGGCAGAATCTTCACTTGAAGCCGATATAAGATTAGAAAACTTAGAGGAGTTTAAATCGATTACTAAAGCATTTGAAGAACAATATGGATTGGTATCTCTAGAAGATTTCTTATTAGAAATAAGTTTAGTAAGTGATGTAAACGAATATAAAGATGATAAAAATAGAATTAGTTTAATGACAGTACATTCTGTAAAAGGACTAGAATTTGATTATGTATTTGTAATAGGGCTAGAAGAAGGAATATTCCCACATATAAATTCTTTATTAGACAATAATGAAGTAGAAGAAGAAAGAAGACTAATGTATGTAGCAATAACACGTGCAAGAAAAAAACTTTATTTAGTAAACGCAAAAATGCGTACTCTATTTGGTAGAGAACAAGCAAATCCATCAAGTAGATTCTTATCAGAAATAGATGATAAATTAATAGATAAAGCATTCACAGAAAAAGAATTTAATAAACAAGAAAAGATGAAGAAAGAAGAACACTTTAGAAAAGAAGACGTTGATTACCAAGTTGGAGATTATGTATATCATGAAATATTTGGACAAGGAAAAGTAGTAGAAGTAACAAATACACTTGTTTCTATAGCGTTTAAACATCCGTATGGAATAAGAAAATTAATGAAAAATCACAAAAGCTTAAGCAAAATTAATTAATGAGGCGATTATATGAAAGAAAGATATGATGAACTAATTAAAATAATAAATGAAGCAGATTACAACTATCATACATTAGATAATCCAACTATTACCGACCAAGAATATGATAAATATTTAAGAGAATTATTTGAACTAGAAATAGCTAATCCGTCCCTTAGAAGAGATGATTCACCAACTGTAAGAGTAGGTGGAAAAGTATTAGATAGTTTTAAAAAAGTAACACACGCTATACCTATGCTATCATTAAGTAATGTATTTAATGAATCAGAAATAATCGCATTTGATAGTAGAATTCGAAAAGAAAATATAAATCCATCATATGTATGTGAATTGAAAATAGATGGTTTAAGCGTATCGCTTCATTATGAAAAAGGAAAACTTATTACTGCCGCAACAAGAGGAGACGGAGTAGTAGGGGAAGATATAACTGAGAATGTTAAGACTATAAAGACAATACCACTTACTCTACCAAAAGAAATAGATATAGAAGTACGTGGTGAAATCTATATGAGTAAGAAAGTATTTAATAAATTAAATAAAGAACGAGAAGAACTAGGACTTAATTTATTTCAAAATCCTAGAAATGCTGCCGCAGGTTCTATTAGACAATTGGATTCAAAAATAGCCGCATCAAGAAAATTAGAGTCATGGATATATCACTTACCTAATCCCGAAGATTATGGAATCACAACTCATTATGCGGCACTTGAGTTTATGAAAAGTTTAGGCTTTAGAGTTAATCCTAATAATAAACTTGTGACTGGTATTGATGAAGTACTACAATTTATTGAAGAACAAAAATTATCAAGACCAACACTTCCATATGAAATAGATGGAATTGTAATAAAACTTAATAATATAATGGATCAAAAGAAAATGGGATTTACAGCTAAATACCCTAAATGGGCAACCGCATATAAATTTCCCGCAACGGAAGTACTAACTAAACTAACTGATATAGTATTCACGGTAGGAAGAACAGGGCAAATAACTCCAAATGCAGTATTAGAGCCTGTAATAGTACAAGGTTCAACCATAAGAAGGGCAACACTCCATAATGAAGATTATGTAATAGGAAAAGACCTAAAAATAGGAGATACAGTATCTATTAGAAAAGCCGCAGATGTAATCCCAGAAGTTGTAAAAGCTCTTCCTGAAAGAAGAGATGGAACAGAAAAAGATTTTGTGATGATAAAAACATGTCCAATTTGTAACAGCCCACTAATCAAAAAAGAAGGACAAGTAGATTACTACTGTATGAATCCAGGATGCGATGCAAGAAAAATAGAAGGATTAATTCATTTTGTAAGCAGAAAAGCAATGAATATAGATGGACTAGGTGATAGAATTATGGAAGACTTCTATAATATGCATTTTATAAATAATTTTGTAGACATATTTAAATTATCTAATCATAAAAAAGACTTAATAGAATTAGAAGGATTTGGAGAAAAAAGTGTTGAAAACATTTTAAATGCAATAGAAAAGAGTAAATCATCATCACTAGAAAAGTTTATTTTTGCATTAGGAATTCCAAATGTAGGTGAAAAAACTGCTAAAATACTTGCTAAGAAATTTGAAACCATGACTAATTTTATGAATGCATCATTTGATGAATTAAAAGACATTTATGATGTTGGGGAAATAATCGCAAAAAGTATAATAAATTATTTCAATGTAGACTATAATAAAGAACAAGTTTTAAAGCTTATAGAAATAGGTGTTAATGAAAAATGTTTATTATCAAAATCTATAGAGGATGAAAACTTTACTGACAAAACCTTTGTAATAACAGGAACATTAAGTAAAGCTCGTGATGAAATAAGAGAAAAAATTGAATCATTAGGTGGTAAAGTAACAGATTCTGTTAGTAAAAAAACATCTGTTGTAATAGTCGGGGAAAATCCTGGAAGTAAATATGAAAAAGCACAAAAATTAGGCATAGAAATTTGGAATGAAGAAAAGCTTAATGAAATGTTGAATAATTAATAAACAATTGTAGATAATATTAATGGTGATAATATGAATAATTTAAGAAGAGAATATCTTCTGGGTAAGAAATATTATCTAAAAGTATTACACCATAATAAGAAATCCACTGTGGTTAGTCCATAGTGGATTTTTAAATATATATTTATAGTACTTGAAATTAATATACGTGATTTGTATAACGAAATTATGAGTAGAGGTATATTATGAAAAAAAATATTTTATTTCTGGTTTAGTAGTGGCAGTCATATTACTAATTGTATTTTTAGTAAAGGGAATGTATCCTTTTGGAAAAAATTATATAATGTGGGGAGATATGTATGAACAAATAGTTCCAATGTACTATAATTTTTATGATGTTATACGCAATGGAAAGTCTATATTGATTGATTATATTGGAGGCGTCGCATCAAGTTTTATTCCTAATTTTTCAAGCCCATTTACGCTCTTAGTTTTATTATTTAAAAGAAGCGATATACCAAATGTAGTAAATATTATTGTCCTATTAAAAATAGTATTATCAACAGTTACTTGTAACTATTTTCTAGATAAAAGTTTAAAAAATTAGATGATTTTTATAAATGCTTCTTCAGTATTATTTATGGACTATCAACATATAATTTATCTCTATATGTAATAACTGGATGGATTGATATTTTATATAATTCCGCTATTTATATTTATCCTATCATTTATATAAATGTATAAAAAATAGACAACTTCACTTTTGATTGTCTATTTTTATACCTTGATATGTATCTCTTCTTGCCATTTCTTTATCTATTTCATTTAATACACAGAATTTCTTAATAAGCCAAGTAGGTTCGATTAACTCATTAGGGTCAGGATCACCTGTAATTCTATTTATTACAATATCACTTCTTAATAGTTCTAATTGATCACAAACAATATCAACATATTCATCTCTTGTTAGAACGTGAAAATGTTTCTCCGAATATAGTCTAGCAAGTGCAGTATCAGAGACTATGTGAAGCATATGAATTTTAATACCCTGAATATCTAATGTATTTAAATATTTAATTGTATCAAGCATCATTTCTTTGGTCTCATAAGGAAGTCCATTTATAATATGAACAACAACATTAATATTTCTATCTCTAAGTGATTTAACACATTCATTGAAGCAAGATAATGTATGACACCTATTTATAAGTTTGGAAGTCTTATCATGTATTGTTTGAAGTCCTAATTCAACAGTTAAATAAGTTCTTTTAGATAATTCTTCTAAGTAATCCATACATTCAGGACTTATTGCATCAGGTCTAGTTGCGATCGAAAGTCCAATAACATTATCAAATTTTAAAACACTTTCATACTTTTCCTTTAAAACTGGCAAAGGTGCATATGTATTCGTATTAGCCTGAAAATAAGCAATGTATTTAGCATTAGGCCATTTTTTAAGCATTTTATCTCTAATGGTGGTAAACTGAACATCTAAAGGTTCATTTAAATCTCCTCCAAAATCACCACTACCTAGTTTTGAACAATATATACATCCACCATATCCAACCTTACCATCTTTATTAGGACAACTAAAGCCACCATTTAAGCTAACCTTAAAAACTTTACAACCAAACTTCTTTTTATAAAAGTAATCAAGTGTGTAATACCTTTTATTTGAATCTGAATATTTAAATTTATTCATAAAACCACATCCGGGAGTATTATAACAAAATGATTAAATAGTGTAAATAAAGTGATAAAAAAATAATAAAAATTTACTAGAAAGTATTGAATATATTTATTAAATTTACTATACTATATTTAATATTTATTTACTTAAAGAAGTAGTAATATGTAATATTTATCAAAGAGAGTTGCGTTTGGTGTAAGCAATATAAATATACTTATGAACTTGTCTTTAATAATAGTAAAATGTAAACCTGCATTAAAGGTCTAGAGTGCATAGTTTAACTATGAATTAAGGTGGTAACACGGTAATGCGTCCTTATGATGTATTATCGTGTTTTTTTAAGGAGGAAATATGATATATCTTATATTTACAATTATATTTATATATATAATGTACTACATCTGGATAGTAATTCACTACAACAAGCGTGGTGAAAGAAAAGGAAAAAACAAGAAAAAAAATAATAAGCAAAAAATGCCTGCGGAAGTAGAATATTTTGTTACTAAATACAAAGTAGATTTATCCAAAATAAATTTTAGATATTTTCTACAACTGATGGGTTTAGTTGTAGCGTTTGACCTATCAATAGTAGTAACAATAATTACTTATATAAAAACACTCTGGATACAATTACTAGTTGGTTTTATACTGACATTACTAATATCATTAACTAGTTTTCATATATTAGGAAAATATTTTAAAAAGAAAGGATTGACAAAAGATGTATAATTTTAAAGAAATAGAAAAAAAATGGCAAAAGTATTGGGATGATCATAAAAGCTTTAAAGCAATAACAGGAGAGAAAGATAAAACTCCATACTATATATTAGTGGAGTTTCCATATCCATCTGGTACTGGATTACACGTTGGACACGTAAGAAGCTATACAGCACAAGATGCAATAGCAAGAATGAAAAGAATGCAAGGATATAATGTACTATATCCAATGGGATGGGATGCTTTTGGAGCCCCTGCAGAACAATATGCAATAAAGAACCATATTCATCCAAAAGAAGCAGTAAAGGAAAATATTAAAACCTTTAAAACACAAATGAAAACACTAGGTTTTTCATTTGACTGGGATAGAGAATTCTCAACAACAGATCCAGAATATTATAAATGGACACAATGGCAATTTCTACAATTTTATAAGCATAATATGGCATATAAAGATACAGTACCAGTTAATTGGTGTCCAACATGTAAAAGTGTATTATCAAATGAAGATGCCGCAGGTGGAGTATGTGAAAGATGCGGTTCAACCGTAATACAAAAAGAAAAAAGTCAATGGATGCTTAGAATGAGTGACTATGCAGAAGATTTATTAAAAGGTCTAGATGATACTAACTTTGCAGAAAGAGTAAAATTAGGACAAATAAATTGGATTGGTAAATCAACTGGAGTTGAAGTAGATATTGATATAGTAGGCGGAGGGAAGTTCTCTGTATTTACTACATGCATAGAAACAATATATGGTATTACTTTCTTTGTAATCGCACCAGATGGTAAATTAATAAAAGAATTAATGCCTAGGGTAGAAAACAAAGAAGAAGTAGAAGAGTATATAAAAGAAACCGCAAAAAAATCCGATATGGATAGAACTGAATTAAACAAAGGAAAAACAGGATGTCTAGTTAAAGGAATAGAGGCAATAAATCCAGTAAATGGTAAAAAAGTTCCAGTATATTTAGGAGATTTTGTATTAGGTAATTATGGTACAGGTGCAGTAATGGCAGTACCAACCCACGATCAAAGAGACTTTGAATATGCAAAAGTACATAACATTGAAATGATACAAGTAATTGATGGTGCAGATGTAAGTGAAAAAGCATTTGAAAAGCAAGATTATTTAGGAAAAGGTTGTAAACTTATTAATTCAGAAGAATTCACAGGTCTAACAGTAGAAGAAGCAAAAGAAGCAATCACAGATAAACTTGTAAAAATGGGAATTGCTAGAAAAGTAAATAATTACAAAATGAGAGATTGGATTTTCTCAAGACAAAGATTCTGGGGAGAACCAATTCCAATGATATACTGTGAAGAATGTGGATGGCAACCAATGAAAGAAGAAGATTTACCATTATTACTTCCAGATATCGCGGAATATGAACCAACTGACGATGGACAATCTCCACTTGCAAAAATAACAGATTGGGTAAACTGTAAATGTCCAAAATGTGGAAAAGATGCAAAGCGTGAAACAGATACAATGCCAAACTGGGCAGGATCTTCTTGGTACTTCTTAAGATTTATGGATCCACACAATGAAAAAGAATTCGCGTCAATGGACTCAATGAAATATTGGAATAGAGTAGATTGGTATAATGGAGGTATGGAACATACCGCAAGACATTTATTATATGCTAGATTCTGGGTACAATTCTTATATAATATTGGATTAGTACCACACAAAGAAATGATCTGGACTCGTGTATCACATGGTATGGTTTTAGGATCAAATGGTGAAAAAATGAGTAAATCAAAAGGAAATGTAATTAATCCTGACGATATAGTAAATGAATATGGCGCAGATACATTAAGAACATATGAAATGTTTATGGGAGACTATAGACAAGATGCCCCTTGGAGTACCGATTCATTAAAAGGATGTAAAAGATTTATTGATAAAATAATAAGAGTATATGATAAGGTAAATAACGAAGAAGGATTCTCGAAAGACCTTGAATTAATTCAAAATAAGACAATTAAATCAGTTACAAACGATCTAGAAACAATGGGATACAACACTTATATCTCATCATTAATGATTCTAACAAATGCATATGATGATAAAGATTCAATCACAAAAGAAGATTATAGATTACTATTAAAATTAATGAATCCAGTAGCGCCTCACATAACAGAAGAATTAAATGAAAAATTAGGATACAAACCATTATGTGAAGATACATGGCCAACATATGATGAATCAAAATTAGTAGAAAAAAGCATTGATATCGCAGTGCAAGTTAATGGAAAAGTACGTTCTACTATAAACATTAATATAGATGAAGATGAAGATTCAATAAAAGAAAAAGCATTAAAAGAAGAAAATGTACAAAAACATATTGAAGGAAAAGAAATTGTAAAGATAATTGCAATTAAAGGGAAAATTGTAAATATAGTTGCAAAATAACATTTTTAATAACAAAACTATACATAAATTCACATGAAAAGTGTCAATTCGACACTTTTTATTTTTTATATATGAAACAATATAAAAGGTGATAATATGAAGGTAAAAGTATTTGATGAAATGCATGAAAAGGATTTAGAAAAAAGTGTAAATGATTTTTTAGATGAATTAGATGACGAAGATATTGTTGACATAAAATATGAAGTATCAATTTCGATGTTTGCAGAAGAACAAATTTATTGTTTTTCCGCAATGATTGTTTATAAAAGTTAATTTGCTTTATTTCACCTGCCGTATTATAATTATATAGATAGATTATAAAAGACATTAATTATCATTAATGCCTTTATTATATATAATGTAATAGAAAGAGTGATAATATGAAGTTAAAGAAGAATTCTTTTATGCAGGGAGCATTCATTGCGACTGTTGGTATAGTTTTATGCAAAATAATGGGAATACTATATGCGATACCATTTCATTCAATAATAGGTGAACAAGGCGGAGCACTATATGGATATGCATATAATATTTATACAATATTTTTAAGTATATCACAGGCAGGAATACCACTTGCAATGAGTAAAATAATAAGTGAATATTATACACTAGGTTATTATGATGCAAAAGAAAGAGCATTTAAAATCGCAAAAAAATTTCTATTTATAATAGGATTTATTTGCTTCTTAATACTATTTATTTTTGCAGATCAAATTGGATATATGATAATGGGAAATGTTGAAGGTGGTAATACAAAAGAAGATGTTGCATTTGTAATAAGGGTAATTTCAACTGCTATACTAATCATTCCAAATCTAAGTGTAGCACGCGGATATTTCCAAGGGCATAGATTCATCGCACCAACTTCAATAAGTCAAATATTAGAACAACTAACAAGAGTTTTAATAATAGTCATTGGTAGTTTCTTAATGTATAGAGTATTTCATATGTCATTAAAGGCGACTGTAGGATGTGCAGTATTTGCCGCAACAATAGGTGGAGTTGTTTCCTATGCATATTTATTGTGGAAAGAAAAACAGAATAAAAAAGAATTTTTAAGGCAAGATATAAAAGTAAAAGAACCTAAGATAACAAGCAAAGAAATAATGAAAAAGATATTATTCTATGCAGTTCCATTTGTAATGATTGATTTATTTAGGTCTCTTTATAACTCAGTCGATGTGTTAACACTTGTTAAAACATTGGTAAATGACATTGGGTATACCGCAAAAGATGCAGAAAGTGTTATGAGTGTAATTTCAACATGGGGATTAAAAATAAATATGATAATTATATCTGTAGTATCTGGAATTATGACAAGCTTAATACCTAACCTAACTGCAAGCTTTGTTCAAAACGATATGAAAGGTGTATCAGAAAAAATAAACAAAACATATCAAATAATTTTATTCTTTACTGTACCAATGACAGTAGGATTAAGTTTCTTAGCCAAACCAGTATGGACAATATTCTATGGAGCAAGTAAATATGGTCCATTAACATATCAATACTTAGTATTTGTAGCACTAGCAACAGCAATATTTACTTCAACAGTTATGATAGTACAACTATTAAAAGAAAATAAAACAGTATTTATAAGCTTAATATTTGGAATGCTAGTTAAAGTATTATTAAATATTCCATTAATGCATAGCTTTAATAAAATGGGTCTTCCTGCATTCTATGGAGCAATAACTGCAACAATATTAGGATTCTTAACATCAAGCGTAATAGCGTTAATTGTATTAAGAAAAAAATATAAATTCAATTTAGAAGAAACCGCAAAGGAATCTCTAAATATATTAATTGCAGTAATAGCTATGGTGATAGTACTTCTTGGGTTAAAGTTGGTGGTACCAATAAACACTACATCAAGATTAATGGCTATATTAGTAGTTGCACTATACGCAGTAGTAGGTGCCGCAGTATACTTATTCATATTACATAAAACAAAAAGTATAAACAATATATTTGGGGAAGAAAAAATAAATGAACTTTTAAGTAGAAAAAAGAAAACTAAAAATATCAAACCAAAAAAAGTTGTTAAAAACAAAATACAAAAAAAGAAAAAGGTGAATTAAGTGGAATTTGTTACGTTAACAAAAGAAGAATTTCGAGAATTTTCTATGAAACATCCGATGGCTAATTTTATGCAGACAACAGATTTAGGAGATTTAAAGTCAAATAATGGTATTAAAATTGACTATGTGGGAGTAAAGGAAAAAGGTAAGTTACTATGCGCAACCTTACTAGAAGAAGAACCATCAATTTTAGGTAAAAAAGTATTTTATGCACCTAGAGGTTTTTTAATTGATTATCATAATAAAGAACTTTTAAAATTCTTTACTGACAATTTAAAGACATATATAAAGAAAAGAAAAGGATTTAAACTTACAATTGATCCAAATTTGGTATATCAAGTAAGAGGTGCGGATGGAAGCATAATGCCAAAATCACAAAAAGATGATGAATCATTTAAAAATTTATGTGATTTAGGGTTTGAACATTTTGGCTTCAACCTATATTTAGAAGCAAGACAAGTAAGATTTGCATATCGTATGATGCTAGATGAACCATATGATGTAAAAAAGCAAGAGTTTTCAAAAAGCACTAGAAAGAATCTAGAGTCAACTTACAAAAAAGGTTTATCAGTTAGAAAAGGCGTAGAAAAAGACCTCCCTATTATGGAAGATTTATTCAAGGATACTGCGACTAGAAAAGATTTCTTTTATAGAAAGTTAGACTACTATAAAGAAATGTATAAATATATGAAAGATCTTATGACAATATACTTTGCATATCTAGATCCTAAGAAATATTTGGAATGTGCTAAGGAAAATTTAAAAGAAGAGCAGGAAAAAAATAAAGAAATTCTAAATAAAATGGAAAAAGATATGATAGGTGCCAAATTAAAAAGTCAAAAAGAGGCAAGTGATAAAAGACTAATAAAGCTTGAAAATGAGTTAAAAGAGGCAGAGGAATTCAAGAAAAATTATCCTGAAGGAAAAGATATTGCATGTTTGCTATCTATGTGGAATGGTGAAGAATTTCTAACATTAACATCTGGAAGCTTGGAGAAATATAGAAAATTCACTCCAAAATATGCCATGTATGATGCACATATAAAGGATGCATATAAAAATGGATATAAGGCATGTAACTTTTATGGAATATCAGGAAATTTTGAAAAAGAAAACAATCCACTTTATGGAGTATATGAATTTAAACGTGGGTTTGGTGGTAATGTAATAGAATATATTGGAGAGTTTACTCTTCCAATAACAAAATTCAATAAGTTTTATAACTTTTTAAGAGGAATTAAAAGAATGATAAAAAAATAAAACGGTTTTAGAAGTGATTTGAAGAAAATCTACACGAAATAAAAAGCGTGTAGATTTTTTATA
>ERZ827168.2960-NODE-2960-length-18388-cov-21.663939_pt1 | contig 18388 bp, 11 predicted proteins | sample MGYA00519868_ERZ827168 | MGnify/ENA primary metagenome ERZ827168 (study PRJEB31778, sample SAMEA3449271) | human gut metagenome | biome: human gut; feature: human-associated habitat; material: faeces | place: United Kingdom | collected 2010/2012 ...
ACGATGCCACGGGCGGCTACGCCGTCCGAAGTCTCTTACCCATCCGGCTCTATCGCACATCATTCTCATCTTTCTCGCGTTTCTTTGTCTGCGCGATAATGCTCCTCATTTTTTGCTTGGTGACTATCTGTGTATCCGTCCTGAATCCAGCACTACCGTGAAGGATAGAATAGATTTTTAAAAACATAATTCTGAACGTACTTTGTCAAACTTTTTTCATTTTCGGTGTTTAAATTGCCAAACTTCAAGGTTTTTTGCTAAATTTGTTACTTGTACACTTATATGCACAGGTGATGAATACCTAATGTGCCCGAAACTGTGACCTTAGGTTTCAATGATAATACAGAGCAAATAAATTTATACAGAAAAAAACAGAATACTCTAAATGGCTAAAAAAAACAATAGCCCTTACTCGGCCTCATTCACAGGTGCGACCTTTATGTTCGCGGAGTTCAACTCTATCCTGCCTCTTATGATGGATGAGAATATCAAAGCCAACCTCAAAACAGAAGTCGTAGAACGCAAGCACCTTCAGGTAAATACCGAAATAGCGGCCTCACGCGTACTCTGCGAATTCAAGAAAAGATATGAAGCTATGCCGGAACGATTCTGGTTATGGTATACCACACTCAAAGAGCAAGCCCAGAAAGCTGCTCTTCTCTACGTTATTCTCAAGACCTACCGTCTTCTTTTCGAATTTCACACAGGTGTAACCATTCCTAGATGGAACTCGGCAGAGCGCACTGTCACCGGGAACGATATACTCAGCGCATACTACGACATCGCAGCCAAAGATGAATTCGTAGATAGCTGGTCAGACCAGACTCGTAAGAAGATTATCAGCTCATACCAAACCATCCTATGCCAGTCAGGAATGATGGACCGCAGCACAGCCGAGCTCCGTCCTCTCCATCTCGAAGCCCAGGATTACGCGTGGTATATCCGGACCGGAGAAGCATGGTTTCTTGAAGCCTGCCTCCTCTACCCATATGAAATTGAAGACATTAAAACCTCGATATAGCGATGGATCTGTCAGCACTCTACAACAAACTCTCTGATCCCGGATTCCAAGATCCGGCAAGGAGTGACATGTACTACAACTACTACGTCTTTCCTTATGACCCGGCACAGGAACACGAACTTGAGCAGGAACTCCTCCGCTTCAAGAACGTTCTCGTCCGCCCGGTCAGTTACATAGACGTGCTCTCTATCGACCTTTTCGAGGAGTTCTGTGAATTTCTAGACAAGAAGACCTTTGGGAAGCACCCATCTTACCTGAAATATCTTCTAGACAAGGATGCCGCCATGAGCGGCAACGTCCTCAAATCACTCAGTAGCAATGCCAACAGCGAGGCTTTTTACAAATATATCAACGACCGCATTCTTGAGCATATTTCCAAGGACGATGACGACCTGCGCCGCCCGTTCATCTTCATATACGGCATCGGACGTATGTACCCATACCTCCGCACCAATGTACTTCTGACTAACTACGAAAACTACAACGAGGTCAGCAAATACAAAATAATCCTCTTCTACCCGGGACGCCGTAGCGGTAATTCATACAACCTCTTCAATGTCCTTGAGGATTCCAACATTTACAGAGCAACCAAATTAATCGACGAATAAAGCATAGAACCATGATACTGAAAGAACTCTACAAGAAAGACATTACCCGTGACGTCAACCCTGCAGTTTCAGCTGGCGACCTCAAGGAGTCGACTATACATACCGAGATTGAAGAATATGTCTTCACCCAGGAAATCATCCAAGGCCTCTACGACGTCATTTCAGGCGTACGTGATGCTAGCGCCAGCCATAATGGCATATGGATCAGCGGATACTACGGCTCCGGTAAGTCACACTTCTTAAAGTATCTCAACTACTGTCTCAAGAGCGAATATGGCAAGCGTGCCCTCGAGCGTCTCGCAGAAGAAGTGCAGAAGACAGCCGATGAACTCGGCAACGTCACGCCTTCCGAAGTCGCCGACATTCGCCAATGGCTCTCAATTGCTGATATAAAGACCATACTCTTCAATATAGGTACTGTCCACAACGCAAACACAGCAGGCCAAAACACTTTCGTTGAGGTATTCTGGAACGAGTTTAACAAGTTCCGTGGTTACAACCAGTTCAACCTTTCACTCGCTCAGTACCTTGAGAAACCTCTAGATGAGGCTGGCAAGTTTGAAGCATTTAAGGCAGCACTCGCAGAAGATTGCTACGATTGGTCACTTGAAGCAAGCGACCTCGCCCAGACCGAACTCGACTATGTACTTGAACAGGCACAGGCACAACTCCCTTCACTCTCAATCGATTCCATACGCGAACGCATTGTTAAGAACGACATCGTCATCAGCGTAGAGAAACTTAAGAACGAGATCACCCTCTACATTAAAGACAAAGGTCCTAACTTCCGTCTTATCTTTTTCGTCGATGAGGTATCACAGTTCATTAACAACCACAAGGAACTCCTTCTCCAGCTTCAGGAGATCGTTACTGGTCTCCACGATGCCAGCGAAGGTAAAGTATGGGTTGCCTGCACAGCGCAGCAGTCCCTAAGCGAGATTGTCTCCGCCAGCCAGATCAGTCAAACCACAGACGACTACGGCAAGATTATGGGCCGCTTCGAAATTCAGGTCAAACTCGGCAACACCACCCCTGAGTACATCACCAAGGTCCGTCTCCTTGAGAAGAACGGCACCGGCGAGATGGAACTCAACAAACTCTACAACGACAAAAAGACAGCTCTCGAAACCCAGTTCAAGCTGCCCACCGGCTACAACGCATACACCTCACAGGAAGACTTCACCGACTTCTATCCTTTCGTCCCTTACCAATTCAAGCTCATTATGCAGGTCCTCGACAGTTTCGTAGACCTCCAGTATGTTGATAAGGAGAAGAAAGGAACCGAGCGCTCGATCATCAAGATCACCCATACTGCAGCCAAGAACTGTATGGACTTTGAGGTCGGCTCGCTCGTATCCTTCGACCAACTCTACAACGCCGTCCTCGAAGGCGGTCTCACCATCATCGGCTAGCGTTCCATCAGCAATGCCATCAGCGTAATTGAGCAGTATAAGGACAAAGCATTCGGCCGCAAGGTAGTGAACGTCCTCTTTATGGTTTGCCACATGGCGGACTCCGACAAGGTCGTATTCCCTGCAACCATCGAGAATATCGTTAACCTTATGACAGCGAAGGTGGACGAAGACCTTCTCCCACTCAAAGAGAAAGTTGTTGACGTCCTCGAATATCTTGAGAGCGAGAACATCATCCGCAAGGAAAAATCCGACAAGGGCATCGAATACTACAACTTCTACACAGAAGACGAGCGAGAGGTAGCGCTCCTCATCTCTAACCAGAGAGTTGACGACGTATTTATGGCAGACCAGATCAAGACTATAGTGGAAAGCTACGTTGGTGCTATCCCTGGCAAGAAGCCTTACTACTCCCGTAACGCGTCCATCGGCCTCAAGATCTATGGCCGTCAGTACCTTACGACCAATGCGCCGGATATGTGGATTCAGTTCATTCTCGAAAGTGATGTTGACCAGAACACCGTGACCCTCCAGAACGAGCCTAAGCAACTCATATTCTACATGGACCACCTCCTCCGTAACAATCCTATCAAGGATGAACTCTACCGCTACTGCCAGACTCAGAAATATCTTGCAGAAGCAAACACCGGCAACGCTGCACGTGCAAAAGCCAATGAGGAGTTCCGTTCTCGTGCTGCCCAGGCAAAGAAAGCCATCAACGAGGCATTCAAGACCATTATCGATGGCGCTATCATCATCTCTGGACAGACTCAGTTGACTGGGATGACCAACCGCGGAAAAGAGCGCCTTGACTCCGCAATACTCAGTCATCTTGGTAACATCTATCCATACGCCAAGTATGCTCACGGCAATGGTTTACCTTCAACTAACGCCGAACTTGCTGACGCAATCCGCCGCCCTATTGGTGAAGAAGAGTACAACGCAACCAACCCGATGTCTCTCCCTGAGGAGAAACTTGACGAATACCTCAGCCGTATGACTATGACAACCCGTGATGTAGCTAAGATTGTCACAGCCTTCGATGCTGCACCATACGGATGGGCAAAAGTGCCTACCATCTACTTCCTCAATGAACTCGTACGCCGCCGCAAGTGGGCGTTCAGCTTCAATAACGTGAAGAACGTTATCCCTAATATTGTGGCTCAAAATATTATGAGTTCAACCTCAAGTTTCACGATGGAGAGCGCCGATGTAATCCCTGCCGACCTCGTACGCCAGTTCATTGCTGCTTGGGACGACATCTTCGGCAACGCCGGAAGCCAGCACTCAAGTGACGCATTCGAGCTCTTTGACAAGTGCAAGAGCGAACTTTCTGACGGATACATCAGGAACAACAGGACACTCTATCACCAGATTGAGTCGTATCCATTCAAGACATCCCTCTACACACTTATAGAAAAACAGGAAACTTGGGCTGCTAACCGTAACGCTGTCAAGTTCTTCACCGCTGTAATCGCAGACCGCGAAGAAGCTAAGGCTCTCACCGATAAGCGTAAGCAACTCAGCTCATTTTATGAGTCATTCGTAAAAGACCGCGGTGGCTATGTCACTATGCTTGAGTTTATCCGTGTCAATGAGGAGAATTTCAATCACCTCACTGGCGATGACAAGACTAATGCGAATAACCTCAAGGCTCTTCTTACGGACGAGTGGCCTATCGACAGTATGCGTGCATACAACAAGCTTAAGACTACAGTTGAAACAGCCCTCAAGACGCTCCGTGACGACTACATTCAGAAAGTCAAGGACGCCTACACAAAGGCCTATGAGGAGCTCAAGAAACTTGCCTCATACGAGGATGTTGACACATCCATCATTGAGACAGCAGAACACGCAGCTTCTTCAAAGATCACCACATCAAACCTCGACAGCCTCAAGTCGAACATTAATACTGATCTGTATTATCAGACAAATGTCGATAAAATTAGCGCAGAGAAAGCGACGAAAGCCGCAGCTAAGCTAGGTTTTGGTAGTGGTACATCCTCTGTGGTATCTGGTTATGGAGGACAGAGCGGAAACGGTGGCGTCACTGGTTTTCAGCAGCCAAAATCAAGAACTCTCCGCCTCAGCACCCGCACCACCCGCATCCTTCGCAACTCAGCCGATGTCGACGCTTATCTGGAGAACCTCAAGTCCCAGATTATGCTCCACATCGACAATAACGAAGAAGTAACCATCCTATAGCTTATTACACCGTATGGATACCAATAAACTTAAAAAATTCGCCGGTGAGGCACGTGTGAAACTCAAAGCAGGAGTGGCAGGTATGCTTCAGCTTTATGGTTTTGATGCCGATGGCAACACCTCAACCATGCCAGAGCGCATCACCGGTGGTGCCATCTTCAACGGCACAACCATTACAGATGAGACCTTCTACGACAAATGGATGTCTCTCTACAACGCCATCCAGGCACACGGAGTGAAAGAGGTTTACGAAGAGGTAGCCTATACATGGTTCAACCGATTCATGGCCATCCGCATCATGCGCAAGAACGGATTCATCAACCCCATTCTCGAATACAGCAACCCCGAGCTTCGCATTCCAAGCATCGTAGCAGATGCACGCCGTGGTAACATCCCTCCAATGCAGGAGGTTGACCGCAGACGCCTTCAGGACCTCCTTCTCGATGACAGCAAGACCAGCGAGCAGTTCGCCATCCTCATTGTCGCATACTGCCAGAACAACCCTGTCATCAAATCCTGCTTCGGCAAGATCAACGACTACACCGAATTCCTTCTCCCGAAGACCATCCTCGCACCAGGTGACTTCGTGGATATGATAAACAACACGCCTTTCATCACCGATGACGACTACAAGCACTCCGAGCTTATCGGATGGCTCTACCAGTTCTACATCAGTGAGAAAAAAGACGAAGTGTTCGCAGCCTTCAAGGACGGCAAGAAAGCAGCTGCAGAAGACATCCCTGCGGCGACACAGATATTCACCCCCAACTGGATTGTGAAATACATGGTCCAAAACACTCTCGGACGCATCTACCTCGATAACTTCGATAACGATAAACTCAAGGACCAGTGGAAATACCTCGTGCCGCCTGCAAAGGGAGAATCTGCCATACTTAAGGTAGAAGAACTCGAGGATCTCACCCTCATTGACCCTGGTTGCGGCTCCGGCCACATCCTCTCTGAGGCATTCGAGATGCTCTATGAGATGTATCGTGCGGACTTTGCTTCACCTCGTGAGGCATGTACAAGCATCCTTACCCATAACCTCATAGGTATCGATTTAGACACCCGTGCAAAGCAACTCTCGCAGTTCTCCATACTCATGAAGGCCTGCCAGAAGGATGACTCCTTCCTCTCTGCTGCCGTTATGCCTCGCATCTACGACATGCCGGAACCATATAGGAGCAGCGTTCCTCTCCGTGACACTCTGTCTCACTTCTTCCTCGGAGGAGACAAGAAGACCATTGATGAGACCGTTAAGGCTATTGAACTTATGGATCAGGCCAAGAACCTCGGTTCCATCATGAAGTTCGATATCTCAGAGAAGACCCGCTACCAGATCAAGAAGCGTCTCGAAGAGGTTCGCTCGCAGGGGCAGATGAATCCTGCCTTCGAACAGCTGGCTCCATACTTCGATGTGATTCTCGCACTCACCGACAAGTATGCTTGCGTGGTTGCAAATCCTCCATATATGGGCAACGGCAGTATGCCTTCAGAGCTAAAAAGCTATGTTGATAAAGAGTACACCTTAACAGCTAACGATTTAGGTGTTGTATTTCTTGATGTCGCTGATAGACTCTCAATAAACAAGTATGCATTTATCAATCAGGCTACCTGGCTTTTCAAACCTGCATACCTAAACTACAGACGAGATATTTTAGATAATAATCAATACAACCTCGAGAATTTATTGTATTTAGGCCCGGGAACTTTTGATGAGATAAAAGGAGAAGTTGTACAATCTGTTTGTTTTACTGTATCTAAAGGGTCCAGAAAAGAGACTACCTTCTATTATCTTAAAAATCAAAGGAGTTCTAAGGAAAAGCAGCAAGCATTTCTCCGCAAAGAGATATCACCTTATTGCATATCTATAGACACCTTCCGGGATTTCAAAGGTTTACAATTCGGCTTTTGGATTAATAAAAAAGTAATAAAGGCATGTTCGGATTCTCCTCTATCCAGATATGGTGACGCAAAACAGGGCCTTAAAACTGGAGACAATGGAAGGTTTATCCGTTTGTGGTACGAGGTTTCCAATAGCAAATTTGAATCGAAATGGTTCCCAGTGGAGACCGGTGGATTGTTTAGAAAATGGTATGGCAATGGTATTTCCGTCTTGAATTGGGAGTACGATGGATTCGAAATAAAGAATTTCAAAGATGCAAACGGAAAATTAAGATCTCGCCCTCAGGGACTGTCATTTGCATTCAAAAAGGGCTTGACATGGACTACTTCAGCGAGTGATCGGCAGTCCTTCAGATATTCTGATGAGAGATACCTTTTTGAGAGCTCTGGTTCAAAGTTCTTTTTAAAAAATGAAGGTGAAGAAGCTCTTTACGGGGCATTCTTTAATTCAAAAGTTAGCAAAGCATTACTGGAGATTTTTAGCCCAGGCCTAGGAATCTCAGAAGGTGCAGTAAAAGGCCTGCCATTTGTTGCACCTCCGTCAAAGGAAGCTATCTCCTCTTATGCTCAAAAGAATATCTCTATTGCAAAAGAAGACTGGGATGCACACGAGATTTCTTGGGAATTCAAGAAGAATGACCTTCTCCGAGTTCTCATTGAGGAGCAGGATCTGAGCCATCAATCCATATGGTATCTCGATACTCTGATGGAGTACTACAAGAGTGAGTGGGAGTCACGTTTTGAAGAACTTCACGAAAATGAAGAGGAACTCAACCGCCAGTTCATTGACATCTATGGCCTTCAGGACGAATTGACACCGGACGTTCCACTCAACGAGGTGACTATCCTCCAACAGGGAGAAATCTCAATCGAGGACAATCAGGTTGTATGGCACGAAGATGTCATCATCAAGCAGCTCATCAGCTACATCATTGGCTGCTACATGGGTCGCTATCGTCTTGATCGTGAAGGTCTCGCCATCGCACATCCTAATCCTTCGGCAGAAGAGATTGCTACATACACCTTCACCAACGTATTCGGCACTGAGCACTCATTTGAGATTGACGAGGACGGTCTCATCCCGGCCCTTCCTTCAGACAGCGGATTCGCAGACAACGCACTCCTTGCTGTCCGTCAGTTCATCCAGAAGGTATTTGGTGAGGACAGCTATGCAGCCAACCTCAACTACATAGAGAACTGACTCGGCAAGCCGCTTGAGGAGTATCTCTTCAAGGATTTCTGGAACGACCACAAGAAGATGTACCAGAACCGTCCTATCTACTGGCTGTTCAGCTCAAAGAAGGGCGCATTCAAGGTACTCGCATACTGCCATCGCATGACGCGCCACACTGCCGAACTTGTCCGTCAGAAGTATCTCCTCCCGTACATTGACCGTATGAAAGGCCGTGCCGATGAGATTCAGGCGAAGGGCGCAAACGCATCAGCAGCAGATAGACGTCAGCTCAAGACTCTCATAGCTAACATTGCGGAGTGCGAAGAGTATCACACAAGGCTACACGCTGTCGCTGACCAGCAGATTGCCTTCGACCTCGATGACGGCGTTGTCAAAAATTACGTTCTCTTCGGAGATGTCCTCTCAAAAATCAAGTAGACATGGTTCAAGACAGAATATACAAATACTTCGACATAGACCCACACCTTAGTGTCCTCTTCATCTTCGATCCTATGGGTATCCAGTTATCTGAGTACGCCAGCATGGAGTGGAAAGAGGGCTATCGCTTCTTTGCCTTTGATGGTGCATGGTTCAACCTTAAGTACAAGCTCAGCCACGATTGGAAGAACGACAAGGTAGTCCTCTATTTCAACCAGTTCGAGCCAACAGATGAGGATTCCCGTCTTCAGTTCCCGCTTATGGGAGAGATGTGCGCCAATAAGGTATTCCGCAGCGAAAGTAACGATGCCTATATCCAGCAGCACCACATTTCAAGCGAATACGCAAACTTCGTAGCAGCCAACATCGATGACCTCCAGCTTTCAAAAGTCGAAAAAATGCTCCAGCCTCTCTTCGAGGACGGATCGTTTACTCCAGATGCTGCCATAAGGGCAATTCTTTGCAACTACATGGGCAGTTCTGTACTCAAGGAGTGGAACGAAATCATCGCCAACCTCATCATCCTTGATGACAGTGACGATGACGACAGGATTATACGCATAGTCAGCCGTATCCGTGGCAACAAGAATGTTCACGACCGACTCAACGAGATTCTCGAACGACTCTGCGGCCAGACTGCTTCATTCAAGTCGCATCCTTATTTCAAGGAAGTGGCTCTTAGTGTAAAGTACAACCAGATTGTTCGGAACATCAATGTCGTCACATCCGATCCGTACAAGGCATACCGCACAGACAACAGCGCCAAACTTGAGCGTATGGAGCGCCTTATGACCTTCGTCCGCTACAACGACAAACTCAAGGAGCCTTTCGCAAAAGCTTTTGCAAGTCTCAGTGCTGATATCCGCGAAGACCGTATTATCGACTGCTACGGAGCCAATGCAGACTACTGGTACCTTCCAGAAAGCATGTGCTGGCACATCATTGACTCCAATGTCAAGGATTCGCTTCGTACATTCCCGACCGAAGTGATAAGCCGTATGGATCGCATTCTCGTCAGCAACCAGGGTAACGAATCCATCGAGAGTATAGTCGCTTTTGTCTCCTATGCCGCTCAGTACTACGCTCTTGCAGACAAACTCGAAAAGCAGCTCATTCTCAACACACCATTAGACTACATCCGAACCTACACCGAAAATGGCTACAACCTAGATACATACTACCGTCTCGCGCTCGAGAACTATTTCAACATAGACTCTGACTGCATCTCTGATGCCGTCCATACAGCCAAGTTGCTTCTCGACAAGGACTATGCACAGTTCACCAACAACCTCAATTTGCAGTGGATTCAGTGTATCAATACCTGTGGCACTTCACTTCGCAGCATCACTGGCATAAACCTTCAGGAGAACTTCTACGAAGACAACATCGCTCCTTCTGCCAGCAAGCAGGCAGTCATTGTGGTTGATGCCCTCCGATATGAATTGGCAAAGGAACTCGTGGACATAATCTATAAGAAACAACACGAACCCGAGCTTGGTCACGCACTTGCGATGCTTCCAACTGAGACAATGTACTGCAAGCCAGCTCTCCTTCCACACCATTCGCTATGTATTTCAGGAGCAAAGATGCTTGTGGATGGTGCCGTTCTTGACACTACAGAGAAGCGTGATGCCCATGTTCAGAGGTACAAGCTTAAGTCAAAGTGCGTCACATTCAAGGAGGTCACTCAGAACAGCCAGTCACAGAATCGTGAACTATTCAAGAACGACCTCGTCTACATCTTCCACAATGACATTGATGATGCCGGTCACGATGATAACGCGAAGAAGTCTGTCAACGCCTGCCGCAGTTCAATTGAGGAGATAGCAAAGACAGTTCATAGTATCATTTCTACCTACAATGTCCACGATGTATTCATCACCTCCGACCACGGCTTCCTTCTTAATGACATAGATTTCGCAGAAAAGGATAAGCAGCAGCTAAAGGAAGACTGCATTGACAAGAAATCGCGATACTACCTAACTGAGTCCGCAGATGCTATACCATATTTCAGCAAGTATCCCCTTCGTGATGTATCAGGCATTGATAGCGGTGACTATGTGGCCATTCCATCCGGTACAAATAGGTTATCGGCTCCAGGCGGCTACAAGTTCGCCCACGGTGGAGCATCTCTTCAGGAACTTATCATTCCTATTATCCGTTGCCATCATCGTCGTGACAACATCAAAACAATGGACAAGGTAGGCGCAAGAATCCTTAACTGTTCAGGTAACATAGTATCAAGTGTTCTCCTTTTCACCATTCTCCAATCAGACGCAGTTTCTAACGACAAGAAACAACGTAGTGTATCCTACGCCATCTATGAAGGAGACCATATGGTGTCTAAAGAAGGTACGCTCCTGCTTTCAAGTACTGATGTCAACCCTGATAATCGTAAGACAGCGGCACGCCTCACTCTCAGCCAGGCCACCACTTCGAACCTCCTAGAGCTTCGTATCTGGGACCCTGCAGATCCTCTCAACCCACTTGACACCAAGAAAGTATCCAATAACACATTGATTGACAGAGACGAATTCTGATATGACACTTCAGGAAAAAATACTCGAGACCTTTGAAGGTAAGGTTGTCCGCAAGGACTTGGCATTTAAGGTAAAGGGCGGACAGCCCGTACCTACATTCGTGCTCGAATACCTTCTCGCACAACACTGCGCCTCCAGCGATGAGACAATCATTGCAGAGGGCGTTGAACGCGTGAAAAAGATTATCCGTGACAACTATATCAACCGCGCAGACTCAGAAGAGGTAAAGGGAAAGATTCGTGAGCGAGGCTCCTTCACCATCATTGACAAAGTGACAGCCGTCCTCAACGACAAGAGTGACTGCTATGTAGCATCCTTCGCTAACCTCGATCTTGCGAATGTCCCTATTGCAGATGAAATCGTCCGCAAGAACAACAAACTCCTCTCCGGCAACGGCGTCTGGAGTATCGTCACTATCGGATACCTTACAGGGGATGATGTCCGCATGCGTTGGGAAATCCAGAAACTCAAGCCGATTCAGGTAGCGAACATCGACCTCGAGTTCTTCAAAGCCCAACGTAGCAAGTTCACCACAGATGAGTGGATTGACCTCCTCATTCATACAGTAGGTCTCAACCCTGAGAATATCAACAAAAGAGAAAAAATGATAACTCTCTCTCGTCTGCTCCCTATGATTGAAAATAACTTCAACTTCATGGAACTCGGTCCGAAGGGAACTGGAAAATCTCACGTATTTGAAGAATTCTCACCATACGGTGTTCTTGTCAGCGGAGGTGATGTCACATCTGCACGTCTCTTCGTGAAGATGAACGGAAACCGCGAGATTCTTGGTCTTGTAGGATACTGGGATGTTGTTGCCTGGGATGAGTTCGAACAGCAGAAAGGCCGTGCCGTCGATGCCGTCCTTATTGACACCATGCAGAACTACCTTGCCAACAAGCAGTTCAACCGTGGTAAAGGGACTCACGAGGCTTCTGCATCCATGTGCTTTGTAGGTAACACCAAGCACACTGTACCATTTATGCTTAAGAACTCACATCTATTTGAGTCTATTCCCACATCTTTCATCAAGGGTGCATTCCTTGATCGTATCCACCTCTACAATCCGGGCTGGGAGATCAAGATGCTCAAGAAAGATTCCTTCAGCCAGGGTTTTGGTCTCATCACCGACTACATAGCAGCAATCCTTCACGAGATGCGCAACATAGACCTCTCAAGCGATATGTCCAAGTACGTCAAGTTCGATGGCTCACTTTCAGAACGAGACAATCGTGCTATCCTCAAGACATTCAGCGGTATGGTCAAGTTGCTTTATCCTGACGGAAACTACACCGAGGAAGATGCGATTGAGATCATCAATTTCGCCGCTGAGGCTCGCAAGCGTGTAAAGGATCAGCTCTACATCATCGATGAGACCTTCCGTGCAGAGCCAGCCAAATTCCAATACACTCGTCTCAGCACAGGTGAACTCGTCAAGATCGAGACCCTCGAGAATATTTCATACCCTCGTGAAGAGGAGGACGAGCCAGAAGTAACAGACTCAACTCCAGCAGAAACAGGCTCAGAGTCAAGCAAGCCTACAGAGGAAAAGGTGCACCGTCCGCGCATCCATCCTCCTGTATCAAAGATCGTCAATGTCCGTCAGAATCAGACAGGTGTATCATATAAATCACTCTTCGGAGACTATCTCCGTGGTGCACACACCATCAAGATTGTCGACCCATACCTCACATGGGACTACCAGAAGTTCAATCTCATGGAATTCATCCAGACAGTCTATGACTGTGCCACCGCAAAGGATGGCCTCAAGATTCACCTCAGCACAAAGAATGACACAGAGTCAGCATCTGCTGATATGGAATTCTTCACTGAACTTGCAAGCGAACTCGAAAGCATCTACGGCATCGAATTCACCTTCGACTTCCACGCCAAGCACGACCGCTCAATCCAGGTCGATAACGACTGGTTCATCGTCCTTGGCCGTGGCCTTGATATCTTCGAGAAGATCGACACCAAGTTCTCAATGCGCAAAATCCGCGACCAGTACAAACCTTGCCGCGAATTCAGCATCACCTACAACCCTTGTCCAGAAGAACTTAAGGACTAAAATATGGCGTTTCAACCCACACAGGCACAGGCCAATATATACAATTTCGTGAAGAATGGAACCGGCAATGGTATCATTGATGCTGTTGCCGGGGCAGGTAAGACCACCACTCTGATGGGGTGTGTTGACTACCTTCCAAAGCTTCAGGATGTGCTGTATTGCGCATTCAATACCAGCATCCGCAAAGAGATTCAGAAGAAATTCCATAGTCGTGGAAAGAGCGTGGCCGTGAAGACCATTCACAGCCTTGGCTTTCATATTATCCGTCATTCCATCAAGGCACAGATAGTCATTGATAAATACAAGACTATCATGGAGAACCATGAGTTCTTTGAATCTCTCATGCCTGAGATAAACGGCATTCTGAATATAAACCACTTTCTTTCAGTCCAGGAGATTCGTAGTCTTCAGAAAAGAACAGACCTGGAATGGGAGGAAAAGAATGCTCTAAACGAAAGTTCTAAGTTCGTTGGGAAGATTGAGATTCGACTTAGAGACATCAATGACAAGTATCGCCTGACACTTTGTGAGAATACATTCGAGGCGTATCGGGAAATGGTGGACCATTTCTCAATCTTTGAAGAAGATGGTTGCTCTGATGACGAACTGCGTCTTTTCATGTCTGCCCACCAGAAACTGTTGAAAGAAGGAAACTCTATTGCAGCATCACATGGGTATATCGATTTCACAGATCAGCTGTACTTACCTTACGCACTTAATCTGTCGTCAAAGGTACAGTATGGTTTTGTCTTCGTTGATGAATGCCAGGACCTCTCAAAAGCACAACTCGAGGTAGTCAAGAAGTACGTCCGCCCTGGAGGCCGTGTTCTTGCGGTTGGAGACCCGTACCAATCCATCTATGGCTTCGCAGGTGCCGATTCACAATCTTTCTGGAGAGTTAAGGATTCTTTCTCATGTACTCCATTATCCCTGACAGATTGTTTTCGCTGTCCTGCAGATGTGATCAAGTTGGCGCAGACAATACGAGAAGACATCAACGGTTTCAAGACAGAGCAAGGTATCGTAGCCAAGATTGATAACAATGAGGTTATGATGAATTTGAGACCTGGAGACCTTGTCCTTTGCCGTTTCCGTGCACCTCTGCTTGCACTTGCCATGAAGCTTGTCAACAAGGACATAAAGGTTCATCTTCACCCAGATGAGGTGCAGGAATTCATTGGTGATTATAAAGCGTATTTCCGTCCTGCCGAACTGAAGAAATCAATTACTGACGAGACCATTGATTCCTTCTTCGAAAAGATCAGGGAAAGGAATGAGAAAAAAATCATCAAGGACAACGCAAATGTCGATTCCATCATTCGTTCTTTCCGTATCAAAGAAGCAATGTCTCTCCTTGATGAGTCGTTGAAATTTTTCAGAAAGAAATATTTGGACTGGCAGCTCAACACCATTGACAGCATTCTTGTACGTCTCAAGGAAACCCTATCGTATCTCGGTGATGATGCCATAAAGATATCTACCATACATCGTGCAAAGGGTCTGGAGAACGATAGAGTATTCATCCTGGAGTACAATAAACTGCCGGTTCCACGCGAGCAGGCATGGGAGACAGAACAAGAAAGGAATCTGCATTATGTGGCTGTAACAAGACCGAAGAAGGAACTCTACCTCTGCATGGAAAAGCGTGAGGAAGATGAAGTGGATATGAAAGAGCCAGCAGGTGAACAGCCGGACTTTGAGCTCGATCCACCTTTTGATATCGATGGTGGCAGTACCAACTCACCAGCATATGTAACTCCACTCACGCCTGCTGAGATAGCCTCGCTCCAAAAGCAGAACCACATAAAGATTCTGGCAACCGTCAAGACTTCAAGGATTCCGGACAAGTTCTACTCTCTTGGGCATTCAGAAGACACACCGTACAGTGCATTAAACAGCCGTGAATTCCAGAAGGCTAAATATTGGGCAATCTCAGCTGCTTTACAGGACACCGAGTACTTCATCTCGGATGTGATCAGCTCAAACTACAATGATGCTTACGTCATCATGGGTCCCGATGGAGAAAGGATTTATGATGGACACTACAAAGGCACAGGCATGTTCACCTTTGTCCCTCGCGGCGCTTATCCTGACAACGATATTCTCATGGCTTATGTTAATGATGAATCATCGTATCCAATCAGCTTTGAATATAAGCCTCAGAATGACGGTTTTGAATCTGCGGACTCACTTATCAAAGCTGGATGCTCCGAGCTTGGCATATTGAATACCAATGTGTTCAGGGAGGGATATAATATGGTTTATTGTCTTAAGACAAGGAACTCCTATGCGTATATCAAGTTAACCTTCAACGGGCGCAATATCATCACAACGCTCCAGCCATTTTCGACCTTGGGTTCTGAGGACGAGGATGTTAACAAGCTTCTTGATATAATGAATTCACTCTGGCAAAAATAAAGTTATACTATGCCTTGGGATAATGATTATACTCCAAGACCAACTGCAAGGGTCTATCAGCTGAGGAAGGCTGGTGAAATTGATCAGGCTTACGAGATTGCCAAAGGGTTGCATGATAGCAGCCCGGAGGACGATGATATCAATAAAGCATATGCATGGACTCTCATAGATCTGTGCAAGCGGTGTATCGCTCAGGGAGATCTGCAATCAGCGCAGGTCTATTCTGATGAACTGTCAAATATCAGTTTCGACAACACTTGGGATGATTATATCCAAACCATCTTGAAGCAGGGAAAGTCAATAAAAGAGAAACTCAACCCATACTCCGCCGATATTGCTAAAGCATCAGAGTTAAGTAAGGGTGGGAATCCCGATGAGGCTATGCGAATAATGACCGGTTTGAAAAACGCTGGCCATCTGACAACCGAGTCATATGAAACTTATGGTTGGATTATCTTCCGCTATCTCCGCGATAAGATGAGCAGCCTGACCTCAGTGCAATTTCGAACTGGGCTCAAAGATTATCTTGATCTGAAGGAACACTGTTCAGATAATCTACACAAGCAGATCTTGAATCTTGCATTGAACTATTCAAAACAAGACTCCAACTTCCGTTTTGCATCCTTCTTCAAGATTTGGGGACCAGATAAGATTGACTACGAGGCATTTCAGGAAAGCTACGATAGAGAGGGAAAGAAGATATCACCTCTGATGTCAAGAGTTGCAAGGGAGGTTGTAAAATACCCGATTGCCGAGGTTAATGAAATATGCGATGCTTTGGGAAACTACAAATCGCAGTTTGTGGATTTCATCCGGGAATCCACATTCTGGAAACTGTACCATTCATTCACTGATAAACAGTTTCAGGATCTCTGGAATGGATTTGACGCTTATCTCGGCAACTACCCTATAGAATCGTACGAGGAATTCCATTCGAAGATTCTCAGCCTTGCTGTAAGAGCAATGGTCGAGGAGAACCAATGGCGATTCTACCCTTTCTTCAAGAAATGGAACCCTGCTTGTCTAGGTTCAGCAGACTGGCAGGAAGAAAAAGGAGAAAACGGTGAAGCGTATAAAGCCCTTGCATTGAAAGCAATTAAGAGTGCAGTGGATTCTGCACTCTCTATCAACGATGCCGATCTGGGAGATACGGAATGGCTTATTTCTGCAATTGATACTGCAATAAAGCACAATCCTGATGATGATTGGACCGTCAGGGATAAGGCAAAACTACTCATCAAGTCCGGCAAGAAGGAAGATGCTGTGAAAGTATATGAAGATCTTGTTTTCAAGCTCGGAGATAAATACTATGTGTGGCAGGAGTTCTCAGACTGCATCGATGACACGAATGCAAAGATAGGAATGCTTTGCAAAGCCATCAGCATGGAAAAGAACGAGGATTTCATTGGTAACATCAGGCTTTCTTTAGCCGAGTGTCTGTTGAATGAAGGCCTGAAGGCTGAGGCGTGTCATGAGTTGGAGCTCTATAAAGCGAATTATGAGGCCAAAGGGTGGAAAGTAAAAGCCAGATATGAGGCCTTGCAGAGTAAGTGTGAAGGTGTCACTGCCGCCAACGACAATAAAGACTTGTATCAGAAGTATATTCCTCTCGCTGAAGAGTATGCCTATTCTTCGATACCAGCCTATGAATTGCTGATTATTGATGACTGGAAGGATAACGATGGCAAGAAACATGTCAAATTCACTAACAACGACAATATCGAGATCGTCGTCAATCCTAAAAAATTTCCTTCCCTTCGCAAATATCACAAGGGACAGATCTGGAATGTTAAACTGTACGAGGAGAAACCTGCTCCGAAACCAGTTAGCACTATTAGGTTCTTTGGAATCCCGAACAAAATCGAACCTCCAAAGTACACACCTCTTTTAATATCCCCTTCAAAGAAAGCAGACTGGGAGATATTACCTGAAATAGTTGGTATCATTGACCACGTTAATAAAGAGAAGAAGGTATATCACCTTATCAGTGAGGATTCTAAGCAAATCTTTGAACCATTCGAACAGCAGACTTTCCAGAAGGGAGATTTCGTTAAATTCAAGATATTCAAGAAGTCAGTTAAGGACGAGACAAGATACTTTGCACAGAATATTACGCTTTGCGATAAAGAAGAATGCTTGGCTCACTTCCCGTCTCGTATTATTGCAGTAGATGGAGTAAATGAGAGCAAGAAACTTTTCCATTACGTTGTTGGTCCTGGTGTTCTTGACGGAATCATACATTTCGACCAGACTGAGATAAGGCCGGATGTTGGAGACTGCTTGAAAATCAAGTATTACATGCGCGAGAAGAAAGATTCCAAGAATCCTAATAAGCAAGTAAAGATTCGTGAGATTCTGAGCATAGAGACCACCAACGAAGTTAACGATAAAGCCATCAAGAACATTTCAGGTCTTCTTGAACTCAAGTGGAAAGGCGGATATGATTATGATGACTACTACGACGATGATGAAGATGAGGTAGAGTCAAAAGTCACTACTGCGGACTTCGCCTTCATTGGTGATTATTATGTCCACCGAGACCTTTGATAGCAGCGGAATGGATGTACCACCCGTATCACTTTGAAATGTACCAGTCATA
>ERZ827168.2963-NODE-2963-length-18382-cov-11.837508_pt1 | contig 18382 bp, 18 predicted proteins | sample MGYA00519868_ERZ827168 | MGnify/ENA primary metagenome ERZ827168 (study PRJEB31778, sample SAMEA3449271) | human gut metagenome | biome: human gut; feature: human-associated habitat; material: faeces | place: United Kingdom | collected 2010/2012 ...
CAATCCTCTAATTAGAAACTATTTATAAACTGTCCAACTTTTGGGGTTCAGTTCACAACTAACTCTTTTTTAAATATATTCAATTTATCTTTTAAATTCACAATTTATTCACCTATCTAAATTATACCATGAGCAAAACAATTCCTCAACGAAAAAGAGAAAGATATAAACATCTTTAAGAAGCAATTTCTACTATTTCACTTTCTTCTTGTTTATTTCTTTCCATATTTTTTACAAAAGCATCGGCTATTGCATTTATATATTCATTCTTCCTATTTACTAAAATATCCACATCATTAGCATTGGTAATATAACCAAGTTCAAGTAAATAACTTTCGCAAGCAACGTTACTGTTATAATAAAGATTATAATTAGTTTTATCATTTCTATCATCAACGTATGCTCCGGTAATTATTCCACCTGTTTCCCTTATCATATAATAATAACTTGATTTAGTACTTACATCATAGGCATTGATGCCTTTTTCTGCGTACTCCTCTAAAGAATGCTTTACATCATCATCAGTAAAATTACGTGTATAAACTCCATCATAAAACTTATTTAATCTACTACGTGATACACCAATGCCTGTATAGTTAACCATATTATCCGCAATATCTCTAGCAAAGTCATAATTAATTCCGCTAGCTGTGTATACTTCAATGCCACTAACACTCTTAGCACCACTATTAATATGAATAGATATTAAATACTTAGCTTTTACTTCATTAGGAATTACTGCTCTCCCCCCAGGACCATATTCATTAATTTTTTTATCACTACTAACTTTACTACCATCCCAAGTTAATCTAGCCTTATATCCAAGACTATTTAATTTATCTAACAACAACTTAGCATATTCTACTGTAAAATCTATTTCATCATAACCATTACCATATGCCCCTTCATCAGCACCACCGTGTCCAGCATCAACAACAACATCATAAATATCCTTATCATGATTCTTCTTTACAATAAAAGTCATTGTTCCATACTTATTATCAAAATTAATATCTATCTTATTATTTATATCACTCATTGTATAATATACAGCGTTATTATAGCTAGTATTATTCTTAACACTGTAATATTTATAACTAACTGCACCATCTTCATCAGTATAACTAGATCTTAAGAACAAATAATACTTGCCAATTCCTAAACTATCTAAATAAAAGCCATCATTAACATTATCAGAAAACTTAATAACACCATCATTATAAATATAATTAGTTTTCAAGAAAGTTTTACCATTATATAATACTAACTCCATAGTGTTATTTTCCATATTAAACTTACCTTCAATATTTAAATGAACACCATATATATAATATTTATCAACTATAACACTATCATTTTCTACTACTATCTTATCGTATGACTCATTTACTTTCATATCATAGATAACAAAACCCGTAAATATAATTAGTAATAAAGCTAAAACAGATAAAAAGTATTTCATTATTCACCACCAATAACTGAAGATAATAATCTATTTAACTCTACAGCATATTCCATTGGCAGTTCTTCGCGAAAAGCATCAATAAATCCTAAAATAATTAACTCTTTGGCTTTATCTTCATTAATACCTCTTGACATTAAATAAAATAGTTTATCTTCTTCTATCTTGGAAACAGTTGCTTCATGTTCCAAACTAGAACTACCATTTAAAACTATATTAGTAGGAACTGTATCACTCTTTGATAATTTATCTAAAAGTATTGTATCACATTTAACATTACTAACTGAATTAACAGCATTTTTAGCAATTCTAACTGTACCACGATATGTAGCATTACCCCCATTAGAAGCAATCGATTTAGAAATAATATTACTCTTTGTATTAGGTGCCAAATGAATCATCTTAGCACCCGTATCTTGAATCTGATTCCCACTAGCTGTTGCCACAGTAATACAACTTCCTCTTGCACCTTTGCCGTTTAATATACAGCATGGGTATTTCATATTGCATTTACTACCGACATTACCATCTATCCATTCCATCAAGCCATTTTCTTCAACTATAGCTCTTTTGGTAACTAAATTATATACATCATTAGACCAATTTTGAATAGTAGTATAACGGCATTTAGAATTCTTACCAACAAATATCTCTACTACCGCAGCATGAAGAGCATCTTCTGTATAAGTTGGTGCAGTACATCCCTCTATATAATGAAGTTCACTATTATCATCAACAATTATTAACGTCCTTTCAAACTGTCCCATATTCTTACTATTAATTCTAAAATAACTTTGTAATGGTCTATCTAACTTAGTATCAGGAGGTATGTAAATAAAAGTACCCCCACTCCATACTGCACCATTTAGTGCTGTAAATTTATTCTCATCATATTTAACTAATTTATTAAAGTACTTTTTAAATAACTCCGGATATTGTCTATATGCACTATCAGTATCAAGAAATATTACATGCTTATCCTCTAATTCTTTTATCATATTATGATATATAACTTCACTATCATATTGTGCTCCCGAACCATCTAAATATTTCTTTTCTGCATCTATTACTCCTAAATTATTAAATAATTTTCTAACCTCACAACTAACATTATCCCAATTATTAGTAAGATTATCTTCTCTCTTTTTATAATAGTTAATACTATCAAAATCAACCTCTATCTTTGGTCCAAAATTAGGTAAAGGAAGTTCAAAGAACTTATTCAAACTATTTAATCTAAATTCTCTCATATATTCATCTTCATCTTTAATAGTAGATATTTCTTTAACTACTTCTTTTGTTAATTTCATATAAATACTTCCTTTCTAATTAAATACATAAATTATTATACAACATCCCTCTATAAAAAAAAAGAATTATCAAAAAACTTTCCATGGTTTCATAATAATTCTATATTTATTTCTTATATCGTTGTGCTAATTGTCTTGCAGTTTGTTTTTTCATATCATCAATATCATCTTTAACAAGTTGAATATTAAACAAATCGCAAATTTTTCCAATATAGTCATCACTAAACAATCTTATTCCTTCTATTTGAGTAATTTCTCACTTTAATTTCATTGATTTATTATCTAATTTACCATAAATTTCAGATAGTATCAAAATTGGAATACCAGTAAACATTTCAACATATTCAAGATATCCATTTGAAAATCTTTCTCTTACTATAAAATAGTTTGGAACATTATAAAACGCTTTTTCTTCCTCTAAAGCATTATAAAATCCTGTAGTTTTAGATTTTATATATTGCAAATCAGCAATTCTTTGCATAAGTTCTGGATATCGTACTTTATATAAATCTTCTAAACTTAAAATATTTTCAACATTAGCAGGCTCATTAAGATCTCTTTTTATTCCATAACAAGCTAAATTAAACAAATCTGACACATTTAATTTAAAATATTTTGCTTTCACTTTTATTCCACCTATTTAGCACATATAATTTCTGTAAATTGTCCAATTACTATATCATATTTTAAACAAAAAGTCATCAAAAAACTTTCCATGGTTTCATAATAATTCTATTATCTTTACAACATCTTTCATATATAGCAAGTTCTGTTCCATCCTCTAATGTAAACAATACTTTATCTTCTTCGGTATATTTATCTATCCATACCCCATTTTTTATCTTAAAAGCCATATCATCACTAACTATAACTTTCTTAATATTTAAACTATCACTAATACTATATATTTTATATTTATCATTTAATATATCTTCTATTGTATTAGCCATTTCAATATTGAATCTTCCTTGCACAGTTCTTCTTAAACTCTTCATCGTACCATAACTACCAAGTCTATATCCTATATCTCTAATTAAAGCTCTAACATAAGTACCTTTACTAACTACACATCTAATTTTAAATTCGTAATAATTATCAACCTTAACTACCTCAGATAATAGTTCTAATTCATATACATTAATATCTCTAACGGGTACTTGTACTTCTTGCCCACTTCTAGCATATTCGTATAGTTTTTTACCATTTATTTTTATTGCTGAATACATTGGCACTTCTTGTTTACTTTCTCCTAAAAAAGAATTTAAAACATTAATCACTTGTTCTTTAGTAATATCTACAATACTTTCTTTAGTTTTAGTACCAGTAATATCTAACATATCTGTCTCGTATCCTATAATAACATCAGCAATATATTCTTTCTTATAATCAGTAATAAGTTCACATATCTTTAGCGCTTTACCCATACATATTACTAAAACACCTGTCGCAAGAGGATCTAAAGTACCAGTATGTCCAACTTTTCTTGTGTTAAACTTCTTTGTTAAAATGTTAACTACATCACGACTAGTATATCCACTAGGTTTATCGACAACAACAATTCCATCCATTAAATCAAAAACTCTCCAACTGTCTTTATTAACTTTTCTCTGACATTATCTAAACAATCATTAATTAAACATCCACTAGCACATACATGTCCACCACCACCAAATATAGCCGCAATATCAGCTGACGATACACCAGGTATTGATCTAATAGATACTTTATAACCAAGTTCTGTTTCTCTAACAAAAACAGATACTTGTACTCCATCAACACTTCTACCTATTTCAACCATACCTTCATAATCACTCGTAGTAGCTCCCGTTTCAACAATATCCTGATTAGTTAGATAACTAAAAGCAATTCTATTATCATTAAAGAACTCTAGTCTATTATATACTCTCTTACGAAGTTCAAAACTAACTCTACTAATACTAACTAATACTTTATAATATAAATTATGGATATCAACACCTAATGAAACTAACTCTGAACTAATATCAAATGTTCTACTATTAACATTACTATTTAAATAACCATTAGTATCTGTAAGAATACCTGTAAGCAAAGATTCTCCTATATCTAAAGTAATATCTATATTCATTTTACTAATTAATTCATATATAATTTCACAACAAGATGAAGAATTACTATCAATATAATTAGCACTACCATACAAATTATTAGTAGCATGATGGTCTATAACAATAGTCTTATCTTTATCAAATACATAATCACCAAAACTAATTCTATCAATAGAAGATGTATCAACGACTATTACTAAATCATAGTCTTTTTGTTCTCCACTATACACTAATTCTGATAGTTTTAAAAAATTAAAGAAAGAAGAAAACTCAGGCATATTAACAAAAACATTCTTACCTAAAGATTTAATAGCACCTGCTAATCCCAAAGAACTGCCTATTGCATCCCCATCAGGAGATATATGAGCACATATCATGATATTATTACTATAAAGTATTCTATCAATAATACTATTCATTCTCATGAATCCTCTCTATAATGTCCTCTATCTTCTTACCATAATCAATAGATTCATCATAAACAAATATTAATTCAGGCATCTTTCTTATATCAACACAATTACTAAGTCTACCACGAATAAACTTATTATGTCTATTTAATGCTTTTAATACTTCATCTTTATCTTTATTTAATGTTGAAAAATAAACTTTAGCATATGACAAATCACTAGTTATTTTACAATAAGTAATACTAATAAACTTTAAATTATCATCATCTATTTCTCTATTTATAATTTTACTAATTTCTTCAACAAATGCATTACCAAGTCTTTCTAACTTAACGCTCATTTAAATCACCCTCTCACAAGATATTATACCCTATAACTTAAAAAAAGTATATTATTTGCAATATACTTTTTAAATTTCTATTATTTACATATCATCTCATTTATTTGATTAAATCCAACTTTAGAAGTTTCTTCTATATTTAAATCAACATCTATTGAATCAGATGAATAGTGTCCAAGATATTTATTAGCAATTGATGCAACCAAAAATGAATTTAAATCATAGAAAGAAGCAATATTTCCTTTACTAGTTATATGATATGTAAACTCATAATATTTAAGATATTCTAAATTATTATAAGATGCAGGAATAGCTACAATAAACGGTCTATAACCTTGGTACTCATCAACTACAATAAACGATACCCCATCAGCTGCTAATGGATAATCAATCTTACTAATCATTCTAAAAGTCCTAGTAAAAGAACAATCCGAAACATCATCATTTTTTTCTATAGAATAATTATTATCAGCAGTTTCATAACTACCATTAGGTCTTTTAATATCATTATTATCTTGCTTATCATAAATTAAAATATAAGAAACTAAGCAAACAATAACTAATAATAATATTAATATAATTATATTTTTAATATTTTTCATAACTAATATCCTCAATAATAATATATCACAAAAATTTTCAAAAATAAACAAAAAATCATTATATTAAAACGCAATAAAGAAAAAAGCCCAATATTGCTTGGACCATTTTACTTATTTTTTAATTTCTACTACTTCATAAGCTTCAATTATGTCTTTTTCTTTAATGTCATTAAAGTTTTCAATAGTAATACCACATTCTATACCTTGTTTAACTTCCTTAACTTGATCTTTCTCTCTCGCTATTGAATTAATATTACCATCATATACAACAACACCATCACGTATAACACGAGCTTTAGCATCCCTCTTAATTGTACCACTTTGAACATAACATCCAGCAATAGTACCAACTTTAGAGAACTTAAATAATTTTCTAACTTCAGCTTCCCCAATAACTTGTTCTTCAAACTCAGGATCAAGTTTACCTTTCATAGCTGCTTCCATTTCTTCAACTACTTTATAAATAATATTATATAATCTTATTTCAACATTTCTTTCTTTAGCATACTCTAAAATCTTATTATTAGGTCTAATATTAAAGCCAATAATAATAGCATCTGATGCATAAGCAAGAACTATATCACTTTCCGTTATACTACCAATACCACTTCTAATAACATTAATTTTAATTCCTTCAACATCAAGTTTAAGTAATGAATTCTTAACTGCTTCCTCACTACCTTTAACATCAGTCTTAAGAACAACTTTAATCTCTTTTTCACCTTCATTAATTCTATTAAATAATTCATCTAAACTAATATTATTTTTAGCACCATTATTTTTATTTTTTAGATTTAATAAACGTTGTTCAGCAATAGATTTAGCTTTTTTTTCTGTTTCAAAAGCCATAAACTTATCACCTGCTGAAGGGCATTCACTAATACCTGTAATAGATACCGGAGTCGAAGGTCCTGCTTGCGTTAAATTCTCACCATTATCAGCTTTTAAAGTTCTAACCTTGCCGGCATAAGTACCAACAACTATAGCGTCACCTAATCTTAAAGTACCATTTTGAATTAGTAAATTACATATTACTCCACTCTTCTTATCACTAGAAGCTTCAATAACAGCACCACTAGCATATCTCTTAGGATTAGCTTTAAAACCTTGTATTTCACTAATTAACAAGATTCTTTCAAGTAAATCATCAATACCTTGACCTGTTTTAGCAGAAATATTAACAAACATAACATCTCCACCCCAAGCTTCAGGAGTAATTCCATTTTGAGCCATTTCTGTTAATACTTTATCCGGATTAGCATCAGGTTTATCTATCTTGTTAACTGCTACTATAATAGGAACGTTAGCGGCCTTAGCATGATCAATAGCTTCTTTAGTTTGTGGCATAACCCCATCATCGGCAGCTACTATAATAATTACTATATCCGTAATACTAGCACCTCTTGCTCTCATTTCAGTAAAAGCAGCATGTCCTGGAGTATCAATAAAAGTAATCTTCTTACCATTATATGTTATTTGATAAGCACCAATACATTGTGTAATACCACCCGCTTCACTAGATACAACATTAGTCTTTCTAATTGTATCAAGCAAAGTAGTCTTACCATGATCAACGTGACCCATTATTGTAACAACTGGAGGTCTCTCAACCAAATCATCACTAGAATCTTCTATTTCTAATTCTTCAAAATTAGTTTCATCTCTTGTACTATCTTTTTTTAATACTTTATTAAACTCCATTGCTAATATCTCAGCAGTTTCAAAATCAATACTAGCATTTATTGTTAACATCTTACCCAACGACATAAGTTTCTTAATAACTTCAGAAGCACTAACTCCTAAAGCATTAGCTAAATCAGAAAGTACCATTCCTTCGGTATATAATACTTCATTATCATTACTATCTAGATTAGATATTAACTTTTCTTTATGTTTATACATCTCTTTTCTTTGCTTCTGAAAATCATTTTTCTTATCAACTTTCTTAAATGATGGTTTTTTAGGACTAACCTTTACTTCTTCTAATTCCTGTTCATAACTATCTTCAAAATCTTCTAACTCACTATCATCTTCTACTTCATCTTCCACAATATCCTCTTCCATAGAATTAGTATTAGCAAGTTCATTATCTAAAAGAATTATACTATCATCATCTAACATATCGTCTTCATTATTAACTAAAATATTTAATCTCTTACAAATGTTTAATATTTCTTCAACACTTCTATCAACATCTATAGCATATTCTGATACACTCATCATATGTATCACCTCCTATTTTATTTAGAATTTATTATAACTCTTAACTCCTCATATATAGAATCATCAATCTTAGCTTCCAAATGTTTTTCTAACTCTTTACTTTTAACAGCTTGTTCTAAAACATTAATATCTCTTTTAATATATGCTCCTCTACCATTAATATGACCAGATAAATCAACAATTACACCTTTTTCAGCATTATTAACAACTCTAATTAATTCACTTTTAGGTAGTTTTTCATGAGAAACAACGCAACTTCTCATTGGAACTTTTCTACTCTTCATTTAATTCATTTTCCTTTTTAATAGTTAATTTATATCTAGTTAAACGAGAAGCTAACTTAACATTTTGCCCCTTCTTACCAATAGCTAAAGATGAATTTTCATCATTAACAATTACTAATGCTTCTTTCTTCTTCTCATCAGTAATCATAACTTTTAAATCTTTAGCAGGACTTAAAGCATTTTGAATAAATACAATTGGATCTTTATCATATTTAACAACATCAATCTTTTCCCCATTAAGTTGTGCCAAAACTCTGTTAATTCTATTACCTTTTTCTCCAACAATAGCGCCAATCGGATCTATCTTATCATTTTCACTATAAACAGCTACTTTACTTCTACTACCAGCTTCTCTAGCAACAGAATATAATATAACACTACCATCAGATAATTCAGGGATCTCAAGTTCTAATAATCTCTTTAAATATCCATAATGAGTTCTAGAAAGTAAGATAAATACTCCTTTAGTAGAAATCTCAACTTTAGATACATAACATTTAATACTAGAACCCATTTCTAATTGCTCACCAGGAATAATTTCATCTTTAGGAAGAACACCATGAGTTTTACCTAAATCAACATAATAATTACGACTATCTTCTCTTGATAAAGTACCAACTAATAATTCCCCTTCTTTATCTTGAAACTCTTCTGTTATTAAATTCTTTTCAGCTTCTTTTAGTTTTTGAACAACAATTTGTTTAGCAGTTCCAGCAGCTACTCTACCAAATGATTCAGGAATTAATCTAACTTCTGTATCAATAGTACCGCCTAATTCAACATCCTCATCAATCTTCTTAGCATCTTCTAATGATATTTCAAGTTCTTCATTATTAACTTCTTCAACTACTGTCTTAAAAGTAAATAATCTAAGTTCTCCTGTAGTAGGACTAAATCTAGCCTTAACATTAGCAACTCCTTCTTCTTTCTTATAAGCATTAGCAATCGCACTCTCTAAAGCTTCAACAACATATTCTTTAGAAATACCTTTTTCTTGAACAATAAAATCTAATGCTTTCATCATTTCTTTTGTTTGTTTAGTATTCATTATAATTCTCCCTTCTCCTTAGTACAAACATCTAAAATATAACTATCACTTATTAAATCAGCATCATCTAATAATGGACTAATAACTCTTGTTACTTCAACACACTTATCAACATCAATAACTTCATCTCTATCAATAACAATACGTAAATAGTTATTACCACCTTCTTTTACATACTCCACACTATCAATGACAACACCAAGTTCATTAACAGCATCGCTTAATAACGCTTTAATTTTATCTTCCACAAATATACCTCCAATCAACAATAAAGAGTGGAATTTAAGCCACTCTTTTGTCAAGATAACCAAATTATATCACACATACTATACAATTTCAACCCTAAAAATTGCATAAAACACTTGAAAAAAAAATATAACTGTACTATAATACTATCAAACAAAGAAATATTGCGCTCATAGCTCAATTGGATAGAGCGTTTGGCTACGGACCAAAAGGTTTGGGGTTCGACTCCCTATGGGCGCGCCATTTATTGAATAATTATAATTCTTCTTAGTAAGAATTATTTTTTTTGTGCTATAATATTATAAAGGAGATATGATAACAATGAAAAAACCAATTGTACTATGTATATTAGATGGTTGTGGAATAAGAGAATCATCAGATGGTAATGCCTTTAAAAATGCTAACAAGCCAACATTTGACTATTTATGGAATAATTATCCACATTCCTTATTAGAGGCCTCAGGAACCGCTGTTGGTCTACCTAAAGGGCAAATGGGAAATAGTGAAGTTGGACACACTAACATTGGTGCCGGACGTATTGTTTATCAGCCATTAGAAGTTATCAACAAGGCTGTAGATGAAGACAAAATAAGTACCAATCAAGAATTACTTAATTTAATATCTCATATTAAAAATAATAATTCAACACTACATATAATGGGCCTATTATCAGATGGTGGTGTTCATTCTCACATAAACCATTTATTAAAAATAATAGATATCTTAAAGAATAACAATATTACTAAAATATACTACCACATATTCCTAGATGGCAGAGATGTTAACCCAACAAGTGCTATTAAATATATAAATATTCTAGAACAAAAAATACACGAAACAAATATGGGAAAAATAGCCACTATTAGTGGGAGATATTATGCTATGGACAGAGATAATAATTACGATAGATTAAAAAAAGCCTATGATGCCATTGTCTACGGAATAGGACCAGCATATTCTAATCCAAAAAATTTATTAGATGACTCATATCGTAACAATATAACTGATGAATTTATCATACCAACAGTTATTAATAAAACAACTATTAACGATAATGATGCTGTCTTAACATTTAATTTTAGACCAGATAGATTAAGAGAAATATTTACTGCTCTTACTAACCCTAGTGAGTGCCCAATGGAAACTAAAAAATTAAATAATATTTATGCTCTATCTATGATGCCAATAACAAATACTGTTATAGCACACCATATGTTTGATCATCAAAACTTAACAAATACTTTAGGAGAATTTGCTTATAAGAATAATTTAAGTCAGTTAAGAATTGCAGAAACAGAAAAATATGCCCATGTTACCTACTTTTTTGATGGAGGATATGAAAAGAATTATCCAAATATGAATAAAATATTAATTTCATCTCCCAAAGTTGCAACCTATGACTTGGAACCTGAAATGAGTGCTAAAGAAATAACTGATACATTACTAAAAGAACTAGATAAAAACATTTATGATATCGTTATTCTAAACTATGCTAATGGTGATATGGTTGGACATACCGGCAATTATGAAGCAGCAGTTAAAGCTGTAGAATACCTAGATACTTGCTTAAAAAGATTATATGATAAAGTAAATAGTATGGACGGAATCATGCTTATTACAGCCGATCATGGTAATTGCGACATAATGTGGGATGAAAACAAGGTACCAATAACAAGTCATACAACAAGTCCTGTACCATTTATTATAACTAAAAAAGATGTAGAACTAAATAATGGTATTCTAGCTGATGTTGCACCTACCATTATATCACTACTAAATCTAGAAATTCCTACAGAAATGGATGGTAAAGTATTAATAAAATAAGTATATAGATTATTTTCTTCTATATACTTTTTTTACTGGATCATAACCACCTTTAGAAAAAGGATTACATCTAATTATTCGACATATGCTAAGTAAAGTGCCCTTAAATACTCCATATGTCCCGATAGCTTCTATCGCATAATCAGAACAAGTAGGATAAAACTTACAATACCCATGCCATGAAATGGGTATTTTTTGATACCATCTAATAAATCTAATTATTAATTTTTTCATCATTTACAAATAATTTACCGACATTCTTAGCAGGCACTAGCATCTTTATATCATTAACAATCTTGATTTCATATTTTGCAGAAGATAGATTCAACTTTTCTCCATCCACACACCAAGACTTTTTAGGAATCTCGTCAAACATAATCTTTAAATTATTAGTTCTGTAAAAAAATACTCCCGGAACTTTAGAAACATCATACTTAGTTAAAAAATATAAAATCTTTCCTATATCTTTCTTTCGAATAATATTACAAAATACTACTTCAAACTTATCATCATCTAATTTAACATCCTTATAAATATTATTAATCCCACTAATTCTATTAGCACTTGATACTATAACAAATGAAAATAAGCCACGATAAACATTACCATCTATTTCATAAGTAATATCATATAATTTAGTTTTATTAAAGAAAGATTTAACACCTTCAGTTAAATATGCTAAATAACCAAACTTCTTTTTACACTCTCTAGGTGTTTCATAAGCAATATTAGTATATTTACCAAAGGCTGCAACATAAACAAAAGGCCTTCCATTAATTGTACATATATCTAATCCTTTCACAACGCCATCTAATGTCATTTTTAAATTATCAATAACATTCCTACCATATCCTAACATTCTACATAAATCATTAGTTGTTCCTGTCGGTAAATGAGATAACAATAGCTTTTTCTTACGTAAGAAATTACCTCTCATAACTTCATTAAAAGTACCATCACCACCAATTGAAATAACTAAATCTATATCATCATCTAAGTTCTTTACAATTTTAGTAGCATGTTCTTTATATTCAGTATATATAATTTCACTTTCATATCCTTTATCTAATAATATACTTTTATATTCATCTAAGAACTTTCTTTTTATGCTTTTACCACTAACCGGATTATATATAATTACACACTTTTTCATATCAAAATCTCCCTAATCAATTGTATTTTAACATATTTATAAATAAGAAAAAAGAAAAATAGTAAAAATACTACTTTTCTTATACTATGTAAACTATTTTTTACTAATACGAATCTTTATCTTATCCGTCTTAGATATATATGATGCTTTAACATCATCACCACTAACATGAACTTCAACTTCATGATCACCTTCAGTATAACCTGATAAATCAACGTATGCTCTTATATTATCAGCTGTAATATTATCTAATACCTCTTTAGTACCAGATACCACTACAGTTGTTTTAATGAAACTAGCACCAATTGCTGCAGCTCGATAACTAGAATCTAAATTAACAGTTTCAATCATAACATCAGATATTTCTTTTTCAATAACATCACCTAAAGTAACAGTTATCTTAGTATTAGATTGAGAAATATAGGTAATACCTGCTGGTTTTTCAATCTTCACATCAGTTGTTTTATTACTCTTTAAATTCTTTACAGAAACTTCGACAGGAATATATTCTAATCCGTCAAGAACATCTTGCTTACCATAAACAGTTACCTTACTTACTGAAGACTCTACTGAACTTATTGCTTTACCAAATAATACCTCTCCAACAGGAATTACCTTAATAGGTACCTCTTTACTAGGTGAAGCAATACTAACTTTAACAGAAACCTTACTAGGAACCATTTCGACATTAACTATTCCTCCTGTTGAATCATAAGCAACAAGTGGCACATCCTTAAGTTCCATAACACCTACACTAGGATCAACTAATTTTGATAAATCAACTAAAATCTTAACTGTTGCTACTTGATTTATCATCTTTTCTGAACCCTTAATAATTATCTCTTGTTGATCTGTTTCAATTGAATTAACAGAAAGTTTACTATCTAATACATCACTATTAATAGCATCTATCGTTGCAATCTTTGATTTAGATAGTTTAGGATATATATTAATTGTTACTACTGAAGGATCTAGTTTATAATCAACAGAATTAATAACACTTTCATAATTTAATTTAACTTTGTGAGTACCTTCTTTTAGGTTAGATAAGTCTACACTAACAACACCTGTTGATAATTGTTTAGCTAAGTACATATCAACAGAACGACCAATTAAAGTTACATCTACTGTCTCAGGAAGCCCCTCAACAACATAACTCTCACTATTATATATAGCCTCTACCTTCTGATCATATAGCACATCAGCTGATGCATCAACTAATGTTACTGCTTTATTATCAACAGCAAAGAAGACAATCAAAGCTAATATCAAACTTAAAAATATTAAAGTATTTCTTTTAACTAGCCATCTTTCAAAACGACCACTTCTCTTACCTAAAAGCTCACTAATATTCATAACTACTTTTGTAAGAGGAGTAACAACTTTTTTATCTAAAAACTTAAAGAATTTTCTAAATATAGCATAAATAAATCTAATAAATTTCTTAATTGCCTTCATGATTATTAGCCTCCTCATCATCAAATTGTTCATCTAACAATAATTCTCTCTTAGGTTTTAATTCTTCAACCAAAATCATTCTAGCATCATCAATAGATAAATTATAATTAAGAACACCGCCAACTGCAATAGATATCTTACCAGTTTCTTCAGAAACAACTAAAGAAATACAATCACTCTCTTCACTAATACCTAAAGCCGCTCTATGTCTTGTTCCTAACTTCTTATTAATTTTATTATTTAAACTAATAGGAAATACTGCCCCTGCTGAAGCAATCTTATTACCCTGAATTATAACACCACCATCATGTAAAGGATTTCTAGGAAAAAATATAGAAATTAATAGCTCTGCAGATATATCAGCATATAATTGCTTACTTCTATTAATATATTCATTTAAACTAGTATCTCTTTCAATAACTATTAAACCACCAATTCTAGCTTTTCTTAAATATTCAACAGCACCCATTATTTCATATACTATCTTTTCTCTCTCATCCATCGTTAATATTTTATGACTAGTAAGAATTTGCTTTCTACCTAAATGCTCTAAAATATTTCTAATTTCTGGCTGAAATATAATAATAAGTGCTAACGGTCCCCACATAATTACATACTCAAGTAATAATCCAATCGTTGTTAAATTAAGATAATCACTAAGAACCTTAACTAATATAACAATAAGTACTCCTTTAAATATAAGTACTAACTTAACATTATTTTTTAAATTTTTCAAAACGAAATATATAAGTACCCACACTAATGATACATCAATAATCTTCTGTAAAATAGTAATAATACTACTAAAACTCATCATTTCACCAACCTTTTATTAATATAAAACAATTATATCATATCTAAAACCATTTTTCTACCTATTTTTAAATTAATTACTTGAATCATATAAAAAAGGAAATGCAATTACACATTTACCTTCTATATAATTATTTAAATTGACAACATGATCCACATTGAACATTAGTACAAGTATTCTCTTCGCAACATGTATATCTAGGTTGATAAGTATGTCTATAAATATGGTTGTTAATTATTCTTGTATTGATTGGACAAACATGTGGTACTTCATGATAAATATTTCGATAAACAACTCTTTCTCTACCTTGCTCTACTATAGGAGCACTAACTGTCTGAGCCATACCTCCCATATTCATTTCATTAACATTCATATTTGCATTTGTATTTGTATTATAATTTTGATTAGTGATATTTATATCAATATCATCATACCCATCTTGTCTGAAATCATCATTATTATAAAACATTATATTACCTCCTTATCTACCTTATCATATGATAAAAATAATTAAAGATATAATAAATTAGTCTAAAAAAACTCTAAATCCCTACATAGGAAATTTAAAGTTCTTATTATTAAGCATCTTCATCATCTTTTTCATCTCTTCAAATTGATTTAGTAATTGATTAACTTCCATAACAGAAGTACCAGAACCTTTAGCAATTCTTTCTTTACGAGATGCTTTTAAAATACTAGGATTCTTTCTTTCTTCTGGTGTCATAGATAATATTATAGCCTCAATATGTTTCATCCTTTTAGGATCAATTTCTGCCTTATCAAGGCCCATCTTTTTAGTACCCGGAATTAATTTAATTAGATTCTCCAAAGGTCCTAACTTTTTAATTTGGTTAAGTTGTGAAAGAAAATCTTCTAAATCAAAATTACCTTTACTCATTTTTTTAGCAGTCTTCATGGCTTCTTTTTCGTCAATTTCACTCTCAACTTTTTCAACCAAACTTAAAATATCGCCCATGCCAATTATTCTATTAGCCATTCTATCAGGATAAAACTCTGTAATACCATCTAACTTTTCACTAACACCAATAAACTTAATAGGTAAATTAGTTAAATGCCTAACTGATAAAGCAACACCACCTCTAGTATCACCATCTAACTTAGTAAGAATAACACCAGTTAATTTTAATCTATCATTAAATCCATTAATAACATTTATTGCATCTTGTCCCATCATAGCATCAATAACAAGTAGTATTTCATGAGGACTGGCTACTTTTATAATATCTTCAAGTTCCGTCATCAAATCATCATCAATATGTAATCGTCCTGCAGTATCAATTAAAATATAATCAAACCCATTTTCTTTAGCATACTTCAAAGCATGACTAACAATATCTACAGGATTACTTTTACCTTCACTAAATACTTCAATGCCAAGTTCTTTACCTATTTGCTTAAGTTGATCAATAGCGGCCGGCCTATAAATATCACAAGCAACTAGTAAAGGCTTTTTCTTATTCTTCTTTCTAACTAAATTAGCAAGTTTACCAATAGTCGTAGTCTTACCTGAACCCTGTAAACCAACTAACATACATATTGTCGGATTACCAGATACCACTAAAGGTGCATTTTCACCACCAAGAAGTTCCGTAAGTTCATCTCTAACTATCCTAACAAAAACATCTCCAGGAGACAAGCTTTTACTTACCTCTTCTCCTAAAGCCTTTTCTTTAACACTATTAGTAAATTCTTTAACAACTTTATAATTAACATCCGCTTCTAAAAGAGATAATCTAATTTCTCTCATCATATCTCCAATATTATCTTCTGTAATTTTACCATAACCTTTTATTTTATGCATAATACCTTGTAATCTATCACTTAAATTGTCAAACATACATATCACCCAAGACTAATTATACACGAAAAATACAACTATTTAAAGAAAATTAAAAAAAATTGTTGCATTTTTATAAATATTTGGTATAATTAATTTACTTGCAGATGTAGTTTAATGGTAGAACTTCAGCCTTCCAAGCTGACCACGGGAGTTCGATTCTCCTCATCTGCTCCATTGAGGAATCTGTTCGGAAAATCCGAATTTATATATATGAATCATTCGAAAGAATGATTTTTTTGTGTTTATAAATCATCCATCCAAAAAAGAAAGGATGGTGAAAATAATGAAACAATTTAATGTTTACAAGTCAACAATGAAATATTTAACAGATAAAAACTTATCTTTAAATGCTAAAGGTTTCTTAACTATTATTTTATTTAATGATGGAATTATTGGATTAGACATTCAAAAATATTGTACTGATAATAAAGAAACAATAAAAGATGCTTTATTTGAACTAAGAATCAACAAGTATATTAAATACAATTCAGAATCTAAAAGATTAATAGCTGCTTCTGTTCCATATACTGAATGGGATGAAGATTTAAGATAAGAAAGAATTTTATTTATGTTAAATATTATTACAAAAAAGGTTCCAATTGACGAAGAACTTCAATAAAAGATTCAATTTATTTGTGATTTTTGTAATGTCAAACTAACTTTTATTAACGGATCTATTCGTAAAATTGAAAAAACAAATGTTAATTATATTGAGCCAAATAAAATAATAATTAAAAGTACTACATTTCTCGCATTTAATCATAACTGTAAATGGTAAACTAAAAAACGATTTTTAAGACTAAAAAAGCCTGCCAAGCGTTTAATCAAAAGGCTTTGACAAGCTAAAAAAATTAATTTATATTTTTATCCTGATGACCTTATATATAAGAATCACACTTTATCAACTAATAGTTAAATATTTTAACCTGTAGCTCCCGTTGGTCCTGTTGGTCCTGTTGGCCCCGTTGGTCCTGTCTCACCAGCTGGACCTGTTGCACCTACCGGTCCTGTAGGGCCCTGAGGCAATGTAAGATTTAGTACAAAATTTGGAGAAGTTCCAGTTATTGCTGCAACAGCCTGAGTACCAGGATTACCTGTTGAAACAGTACCAATTGATAATGTTGGAGATTCACCAGCTACTCCTTGTGGTCCTTGAACTCCAGCTGGACCTGTTGGTCCTGTTGGCCCTGTTGCTCCCGCTACTCCTTGTGGTCCTTGAACTCCAGCTGGACCTGTTGGTCCTGTTGGCCCTGTTGCTCC
>ERZ827168.2965-NODE-2965-length-18368-cov-5.305084_pt1 | contig 18368 bp, 21 predicted proteins | sample MGYA00519868_ERZ827168 | MGnify/ENA primary metagenome ERZ827168 (study PRJEB31778, sample SAMEA3449271) | human gut metagenome | biome: human gut; feature: human-associated habitat; material: faeces | place: United Kingdom | collected 2010/2012 ...
TTTGAGTTTTCGACTAAAAGGAGAAAATCTCAAAGGGCTAGCGATTGTAGCTTTTATATACTAGGAAGTTCAGAGAACTTCCTAGTATATAAATAAGTCGTAGGGAAGACCTACGACATTTTAACTATGTGGCATACTGCTTGAAGATGGATTACCAGAAGAAGGGTTATTAATATTTTCAAAAAATGATGTATCTTCATTTTTGTAAATAGCAGAATATAAGCCTTCTAAAATTTCTTTACTTACTAATGGTATTTCAGAACCTTCTGCAACTGGTAAATTTTTAATTATGTCATATAATGGTATGTTTTGTTCTTGTTTTGTTTTAACATTTCTAAATTTAATAGTATTATTTTCATTTGTTTTAAATAAAACGTGATCATTAGGTAATTCTATTAAATTTGATGTTGATATATATATATAATTTGTATCAATTGTTTTTGGTGTTTCAATTTTTTCATCAGCTGGAGATTCATCAACATTTGAAACTTTTATTTGTGGTTGAGGAATATAATTTGGTTTTCTTCCAAGTTCAACTCTATAATTACATTTACTATCATTTACTCTTAAATACCAACTATTAGCAAAATCGTTTATTGGAATTTCGAAACTATAATTATATGTATCATTATGAACTATTAAAATAGGGTGTGTAACTTCAAAGAAGTTTTCTCCATATTGTTCAAGATATTTTTTTCTATCTTTATCTGAAATGTCCCAATATACAAATAATGTATTAGGTGTTTGATAAAGAATTTTTACAATAGTTTCATTATATCTATATGGTAATTCATAATGTTCAATTATAGATACAGGTTTTGTTTTTGCAGTTCTTTTTGTAGAACTTTTTGTTCGTGTATTTTTTACCTTATTTTTTTCTGCTTTTGAAGATGGTGCAGAAACTTTTTTTGAAGTTTTTTCCAATTTTTTTATATTTTTTTCAGCAGTTTTTATTATAGTTTTTACACTTGCTGGTATTTTTTTTGTTTCTAATTTTGTGTGAATTTTTTTTGAATCAATTTCATTTTTTGAAGATTTATCTAAATCATTAGTTTTTCTTGCCATTTTTTCCTCCTAGGTATTTATTCTCAATAATTTATCATTATAATATAACAAATATAAAATAAATTCAAGTGAAATAAGAAAAAATATGAAAAAATTACAGAAAATGCTTGACAAAGGGTTAATACTGGTTGTATAATAATTATTGTTACAAGAAGAAGTTTCCACTTCTCACCTTAACTCATAGGGAAAAGGTTAGAAATTTAGATTTATTATTATGTTGAAAAATATATCTATATTTATGTGGAATTGACTTGTATCGAAGTCAATTTTTTTGTTATATAAAGAAAATTGCAAAACATTAGGAGGTGTTTTATATAAAACAAGAATTACCAATAAATGGTCAGATAAAAGCCAAAGAAGTTCAATTAATTAGTGATAATGGAGAAAAATTAGGAATGCTACCAATTGCAAGAGCATTAGAGATAGCAGAAGAAAAGAAACTAGATTTAGTATTAGTTTCACCAAATGCACAAGTTCCGGTATGTAAAATAATGAATTATGGAAAATACAAATTTGAACAAGCTAAAAAGGAAAAAGAGGCAAAGAAAAAACAAAAAATTCAAGAAACAAAGGAACTAAGAATAACTCCAAATATTGAAGAACATGACTTTGGATTTAAATCTAAAAATGCAAGAAAATTTTTAGAAGATGGAAATAAAGTTAAAATTACAGTTAGATTTAAAGGTAGAGAAGTAAATAATGTTAAATTAGGAGAAAATGTATTAGAAAAATTTATTAAGGAACTTGAAGATGTTTCTGTAGTTGAGAAAAAACCAAAATTAGAAGGTAGAAATATGTTTATTATGCTATCTAAAAAAGCTTAATATATATACAATAAAATGAAAGGAGCGATGGCTTATGCCAAAACTAAAAACAAACAAAGCTGCTAAAAAAAGATATTCAATAACAGCAACAGGAAAAGTAAAAAGAACATCAGCTAATAGAAGACATTTATTAGCAAATAAAACAAAAAGACAAAAATTATCAAGCAGAGCATCTGAATATGCAGATAAGAGCTGCGAAAATACAATAAAAAAATTATTACCATATGGAAATTAGAATTTAATTAAAAATAATAAGGAAGGTGAAATAAATGGCAAGAGTAAAAACAGCAAGAACAACAAGAGCAAGACATAAAAAAGTTTTAAAACAAGCAAAAGGATATTATGGAGCAAAACATTATAGATTTAGAATGGCTAACCAAGCTGTTATGAAATCTTTATCATATGCTTATGTTGGAAGAAAAGATAAAAAGAGTGATTTTAGAAAATTATGGATAACAAGAATTAATGCTGCTGCAAGAATGAATGGATTAACATACAGTAAATTAATCGCTGGATTAAAGAAAGCTAATGTAACAATAAACAGAAAAATGTTAGCTGAAATAGCAGTTAGTGATCCAAAAGCTTTCACAGAAATTGCTGAAATTGCAAAAAAAGCATAGAAATTTAATAAAACAGAAAAATAGTATAGTTTGTAGCTATACTATTTTTTTTAAATTAAAACTAAATATTTTGGTTAGTCTTAATAATATTTATATAAAATCTATATAATGTTTTTTATGCCTTGTTGTCGCATCCTTCGGATCCCTTTCTAAGGAAGGATGCTTCATTCGCCCTCCGCTAACGCTCCGGTTGCTCGCTACGCGGCATTGCAAAACAGTATATAGATTTTTTTATTGATAACTTGTAAAAATAAAATATTTAGTTTTAATTTATTGTTTTTTCATTTTTGGTTTTGAGATAAGTGAAGCAATGTAACCAAAAAATACAGCAGCAGCAATTCCACCAGCAGAAGCTTTAACTCCACCTGTAAATGCACCAACAATTCCTGATTCTTTAACACCTTCAATTGCACCTTTGGCTAAATTATATCCAAACCCTGTTAAAGGTACAGTAGCGCCAGCACCAGCAAAATCTACTAAATATTTATAAATTCCTAATCCACCTAAAATAGTTCCTGTAGTTACAAATAAAACTAAAATTCTTGCAGGTGTTAGTTTTGTTTTATCAATAAGAATTTGACCTATAACACAAATTAGACCACCAACTACAAAACATCTTAAAAGTTGCATCCAATCAAAACTTTGTAAAAATTCCATAATAACACCTCACTATAATTCTATACTTATTGCATGAGCGATACCAGGAATTGATTCACCTTGTTGACTACTAGTAGAATTAGTTAAAGCACCTGTTGCAATAAGTAAAATTCTTTTTAATTTTTTATCTTGTAATTGTTTAAAGAAATATCCGGAAAATACGCTTCCACAACATCCACATCCACTTCCACCAGCATGAGTATCCTGTTTTTGTTGGTCAAATATTAATACACCACAATCATTGTAATTTGATTTTATATTATAACCTTTTGATGCTGCTAAATCTATCAAAATAGATTTACCAACATGTCCTAAATCTCCAGTTATTATGGCATCATAATAACTTGGCTTTCTTTCAGTATCTTTTAAATGAGTAATTAAAGTATCACAAGCGGCAGGAGCCATAGCTGCTCCCATATTGTTAGCATCTTTAATTCCCATGTCAACTATTTTGCCAGGAGTTATATGTGTTATATAAGGACCTGAACCATTTTTAGAAATTAATGCCGCACCAGCTCCTGTAACAGTCCATTGAGAGGTAGGAGTTCTTTGGTTTCCTAATTCAAGAGGAAATCTAAACTGTTTTTCTGCACTACAAAAGTGACTAGATGCTGCACACATGACATTTTCCATACCTGCTTCTGCAAGAATTGCAGATAAACTCATACCTTCTACAAAGGTAGAACATGCACCAAATATTCCAAAGAAAGGAATATTTAAATCTCTTAAACCAAAACTTGAGGAAATACATTGATTTAATAGATCTCCTGCAAAACAATAATCTATTTTTTCTGATGGAATACCAGATTTTGCAATTAATGTATTGACTGTTTCTTTAATTATTTTACTTTCAGCTTTTTCCCAGCTATTTTCACCCCAAAATTCGTCTTCTAAACATTGATCAAAATATTTTGCAAGAGGCCCATCGGTTTCTTTTGGTCCTACAATACTTGCTGTTTGAGTTATTGTTGGGGGATTATCAAATTTTATTGTTTGTTTTCCTATTTTTTGCATAAAATCATCTCCTTAAACTAAAGTTATTGCTTGGGTATTAAATATTAAGTAGATTAATCCAACTATTATAGAAGCAGATATTCCAAATACTAAAACAGGACCTGCAACTGTAAACATTTTTCCACCAACTCCCATGACATATCCTTCAGATTTATATTCCATAGCTGGAGCCACGATAGAATTAGCAAATCCAGTTATAGGAACTAAAGAACCTGCACCTGCGAATTTTCCAATTTTATTGAATATATTTAATCCTGTTAAAAATGCACTAATGCCTATTAGTATAATAGAAACGATGGTACCAGAAGTTTCGACACTTAAACCTCTTTGCTTGCAAATTGATAAAATAACTTGTCCAATAGAACAAATTAAACCACCAACCCAAAATGCATTAAAGCAATTTTTTAATATAGGTGAATTAGGTGATTTTTTATCAACATATTCTTGATAACCTTTTTTTGTATCTAATGGTTTCATAAATCCTCCTAACTATTTTTTTCTATTTAAATCTAAAATAAATCCTAAATCTATATCAACAAAATATTCAGAAATTCTGTCACCATCTATATTTGCTCTTTGTTCTAAAATTTTGACAGATGATATATAATCGATTGTTTTTGATGCTTCACGTATTGTTTTTACAATAGCATCCTTCCATGAAACGTTTGAAGAACCTGTAACAATTAAATGTTTTTCTATATCCATAAAATACCTCCTAAAATCTTTTAAAAATATATTTTCCTAAAATTGAAAAAATATACAAAATATATGGAAAATATTTTCTTTTAATAATATAATTATTCAAAAGATAATTTGTATATTATAAAATTGGACAAAATTATAAAGGAGAAAATAAATGATAGATAAAACAAGAGAAGTTGCATTAAAAACTCTGTATAAAATAGATAAAGAAGAAACGTATTCTAATTTAGCTTTAGATGAAATGATAAAACAAAACAAAAATAATTTAGATTCAAGAGATATAGGTTTAATATCAGAAATAGTTTATGGAACTGTTTCTTGGAAATTAACAATTGATGAAATAATAAAGAAATATTCAAGTATAAAAATGAAAAAAATATCACCATGGATTTTAAATATTTTAAGAATGGGAATATACCAAATAATATTTTTAGATAAAATTCCAAAAGCAGCAGCGGTAAACGAAAGTGTTAATTTAGCAAAAAGATATGGTCATAAAGGTAGTAGTAATTTTGTAAATGCAGTCCTAAGAAAAGTTGATAAAAAAGATATGAAAGAATTTAATAAAATAGAAAATAACATAGAAAGAATTTCAAAGACAACATCAACTCCAGAGTGGATTGTAGAGGAATTACTAAAAGAAAAAAATGAAAAAGAAACAGAAGAAATTTGCAAAAGTTTTAATATAAAACCAAAAACAAGTATAAGGATAAACAGATTAAAAACAACAAAAAATGAATTAAAAGAAAAATTAAAAGAGAAAAAAATAAATTGTCAGGATGGAAGATTAAATGATTTTATAACAATAGATGGACTAAAAGACATAGAAAATTTGGATTTATTTAAAGATGGATATTTTACAGTACAAGATGAATCAGCAGGTATGGCTTCTATTGTTTTAAATCCTTTAGAAAATGAAATAGTTTTAGATGCTTGTAGTGCACCAGGAGGAAAAACCACTCATTTAGCAGAAATAATGAATAATAAAGGAAAAATTATTGCGTGGGATATATATAATCATAGACTTAATTTGATAAAACAAAATTATAAAAGGTTAGGGATAAATATAATTGAGACTTATTTAAATGATGCAACAATATATAAGGAAGAATATTTTGAAAAATTTGATAAAATTTTATTAGATGTATTGTGTTTAGGAATTGGAGTAATAAGAAGAAAACCAGATATAAAGTGGCAGAGACAAAAAGAAAATATTAATGAAATAACAAAAATTCAAATGCAAATTTTAGAAACTTGTTCAAAATATTTAAAAAAAGGTGGAGAATTGGTATATTCTACCTGTAGTATTTTCAAAGAAGAAAACCAAAATATTATAGAAAAGTTTTTAAATGAAAATAAGGAATTCGAAATAAGTGAATATAAAGATAATAAAGACCAAGATGAATTAAATAATTATTTGGTAGATGAGAAGTATATAAAAATATATCCAAACGAGACAAATGATGGCTTTTTTATTTGTAAATTACATAGAAAAAATTAAATATTACAATCTTATTACATTTGTATTACAGTTTAGTGAAAGATGTTGACTTTTAAAGAAAAAATAATAAAATAATATCATACAAAACGTGTGTAAATTTTACAAAAAAATGAAAAAATATACAAAATTTAAATTAAATACAAGTATTGTTTTTTCTATTTTGTAAATTATATTAGTAGTAAATTTAAAAGGAGAGTATTATGGCTCAATGCTTAGGATTGTATGTAGAAGAAAATATAATTAAATATGCTAAAATTTCCAAAGATCATGATAATATAAAAATTGAGTCATTTGGAATAAAATTCTATGAAAATTTAACAAATGCTATAAATCAGATAATAGAAGAAACTTATAGTTATAAAACACCTATAAGTGTAAATTTATCTGAGGAAATGTATACTTATTTTAATATGTTTTCACTATTATCAAAAAAGGATTTACAAAAAGCTATAGAGGTAGAATTTGAATCTTATTGTTCAGATAAAGGATATAATCCAAATGTATTTGAAAAAAGATATGCACTTGTAAATAATACTGATGATAAAGAAAAAATTAAAGTAATACATGTTGCTGCAAATAAAATAGAAATTAATAAAAAATTACAAGATTTTTCAAAATACAGATTAACAAATATTTCTCCAATTTCTATGACTATTCCAAACATTGCTGATATAGCACCAAGACAAAATTCAATAATAGTAAACATAGAAAACAAAACACGAATAACTACAATAATAGATCAAAAAATTTATGATGTAGAAACATTAGATCAAGGTAGTGAAGAGATTTTACAAAAAATAAATATTAAAGAAAATTCTTTTTCTAAATCTTATGAAATATGTAAAAATACTACAATATACACAGCTGAAGGAAAAGAATTAGGAGAAGATACACAAGGACATCTAGAAGATATAATGCCTACATTGTTTAATATAGTAGGAAGAGTACAAAAAATAATTAATGAGAGCTTAAACAGAATAGAAACAGTATATATAACAGGTACAGCATCTGTAATTAACAATATTGATTTGTATTTTCAAGAATATTTAACAAGTGTAAAATGTGAAATATTAAAACCATATTTTATTAAAAAATTAATTAAAGAAACAAATATTAAAGACTATATAGAAGTAAATTCAGCAATATCATTAGCATTGCAAGGACTAAATGAAGGAATTGAAGGAATGAACTTTAAAAAAACTACACTTGCCGATAAACTTGCAATAACAACATCATCAAAAACAGAAAAAACAAACAAAGCTGATAATAAAAAGAGTGGTACATCAAAAAAGGAAAATGGATGGGATTTGAATTTTGATTTTAGTGGTAAGCTTGATGGAGTTGAATATAATTTACTTAGAACAGCAATAGGAATTTTAATATTTATAATAATATTTGGTGTTTTTTCAACATTATTAACAAACCAAATAAATAAAAAACAAGAAAAAATAGCAAGCTTAATAAAAAATACAAATTCTCAAATTTCACTTGCTAAAAGTGATGATACAAAATTAAAAACAAGAAAAAATGAATATACAAAATTAATACAGAATTTACAAGAATTATCAGATAGAATAAACGATATAAATCAAAGTAGAAATTCTATACCAAATTTATTATATGAAATAATGACAGTTATTCCAGAAGATGTACAAATTACTTCTATTCAAAACACAACTAAAAGACATATTGTTATAGAAGCACAAGCAGAGAAATATGAGCAGATAGGATATTTTAAAGCTAAGCTTAAATCTGCAAATATTTTAACAGATGTAATTTCTAATAGCGGTGTTAAAGAAGATAAAATAGTAAAAGTTACAATAGAAGGAGATTTGCCATGAGAAAATTATTAATATCTGTTTTAATAGTAATATTATTAGCAATATCAGTATATATGTGCTATAGTGGAATAACAATAATAAATTTTAAGGTTTTAGGATTTAAACAAATACAAGAATTAAATAAAGAATTAGATGATCAAATTGCAGTAGCTTCAAAATTAGTTAGTTCAGATTATCCAACACAATTATCAAATATAAGTAAAAGTGTTAAAGAATTAAAGAAAGAAAAAGAAAGTTACGAAAATTTAGTTACATTAAGCACTGATGAACAAGTAAAATCATCAGCAAAATTCGAAAAATATGAAATAGAATACTTATGGACTCAGATAGGTAATCATGCAAAAAAAGAAGGTGTGGTTATGAGAATAGAACTAAAAAATAGTTCTACAGGTTCACAAGGATTATATAATTTACAATTTACTGTTACTGGACAATATGTTGGTATAGCAGATTTTATATATGACATAGAAAATGATTCTTCACTTGGGTTTAAAATAGAAGATTTTAAATTAGAACCAAATGACGGAACAGAAAACCTAAAGGGAACATTTACATGTAAAGATATAAGTATAAATATAGATTCATCAAAAGTAGTACAATCAACAAATATAAACAGTAACGCTAATAACACAACAACAAACAATACAAATTCAAATACAACAAATACGAACAGTAATACAACAAATAATAATACTACAAATTCAACAGGAACAACAAACACAACGACAAATACTGTTAGATAAAATAAGTTAGAAAGGAATTGAAAATGGCTAAAACAATTATAAGAGAAACAATAATTATATTATTATTATGCTTGGCAATAATATTGGTATTAGGTGTAGTTTTATATAACTATGTACCAGCTAATAAAGTTGTACCTCAAGAAGTTTCATATTCTCAAACAGAAGAAGTAAAAAAAGCCATTCAAGAATCAGTAGATGCGGAAAACAGTCAAGTAATCTTAACATATGAAATAGACGAAACAGATTTAGATAATTATGAAAAGTTTAAAGATTACAATCCAGGAAAAACAAATCCGTTTTCTCAGGCACCATCAGAAACACAAAATACAACAGGAGATAATAGTCAAGCAACTGCTGGAAATCAAACAACAACAAATTCAAGTACAAGTTCTAATACAACGGAAAATAATGATTCAACATCATCAAATACAACAGAAAATAAAACATTATTTCCAGATAAAGGAACAAAATAATAAAAACTAAAAGGATGTTAAAATTTATTAAAATTAGGTTATATTTATTAAAATAAATATACACAAAAGAAAATTTTAAAGAAGGAGGATTTCAAATGATGAAAGATCAAAAAGGTATTACTTTAGTTGCTTTAGTAATCACAATTATTGTATTATTAATATTAGCAGGTGTATCAATTGCTATGTTAACAGGTGATAATGGATTATTAACAAAATCTCAAGATTCTGTAGCAGAAACAAAAGTTGCAGAAGATAGAGAAGCTGCTGCTTTAGACCTAAATGCTGCTTATACAGCATACATGGATGCTAAATATGTTGCTACAACACCAACAACATTAACATTCGAAGCTTGGTTAAAAGCTAATAAAACTGATTACATGAAAGATACAAAACATTATGCTTATAGTGATACAGACAATACTGTAACAACAGTAAATAAAGGAAAATCAGGAAAAGTACAAAAAGCAACAATCAGTGCAAATGGTGGATTATCTGATTGGGCAGATGCAGCACAATAATCATTGAAATTTAATAAAAGGCATATGCATTATATGTATATGCCTAAATTTCTATAAAGGATAGGAAAATAAATGAATATAATAATATATATAACAATATTTGTAATTGGAACATTATTTGGAAGTTTTTTTACACTTGCAACATATAGAATACCAAAAAAACAAGATATAACACATACACATTCATATTGCCCTAATTGTAATTCAAAATTAGGTTTTTTTGAGTTGATTCCAATTTTAAGTTATATATTTTTAAAAGGAAAATGTAAACATTGTGGTAAAAAAATAAGCCCAAGATATATAATTTTTGAAATTATGTCAGGATTAACATTTTTATTATTTGGATTATCATTAAATATAAATATACAAAGTAATATTAATTTATACATTTATTTTATTTGTATATCTCTATATTTAACATTTATATTTTTAATTGCAGGAATAGATAAAGAAAATAGAAAAATAGAAAAATCTGTACTAATATTTGGTGGCGTAATTTCAGTATTATATATAGTATATCTATGTATAATAGAAAAAGTTAGTATATATAGATATATTATATATTTAGCAATATATGCTTTACTTATATTATTGCAACTATTGTCAAAGAAAAATAAAAAAGACAATTACACAATTGCTATTTTAGCAATATTAGTATTAATGGCAATATTTACTGGAGAATATGTTGTTATAAATACAATAATTATTTCGTTGTTTGCAATGGGGATATATATTTTAATTAATAAAATTAAAAGTAAAGAAAAAGATAGTAAAATATCAGAAAATTTACCAATAGGGTATTTTTTAAGTATTTCAAATATAATAGTGTTTTTAATAATTACATTTTTAATTTCTTAAATATAAAGGAGAATATATGGATTTAAAAACAGAAAAAGGTTTTACAGGAGTAGATATATCAATTTCAATAATAATTATTATAATATTTGTAAGCATAATAACAAGTATTTTATATAATTTAGATATTCAATCAAAGAAAGTAGAAAGAAAAGAACAAGCTACATCAATAATAATAGATATATTAGAACATGCAAAGGGAACACAATTTGATGAGATTTCAGAAGAAAGCTTAAAAAATTATAGTGAAGAAAAATATAGTAATTTAAAAGGATATACAATATCTATAAGCTGTAAAAATGAAACAGATGTATTGAATATAGAAAAGAATTCAGATGAAGATAAACATGTTGGAAAAAAAGTAACGGTTAATGTTAAATATTTAGTCGGAAAGGAAGAACAAAACTTAGAAATATATACTTGGATATTAAGTAATTAAAGGAGATAAAATGAAATCAGAAAAAGGAATTACAGTTTCATCTTTAGTAGTATATGTTATAGCATTGACAATTATTGTTGGAACAATAGCAACAATAACCAAATATTATTATGGTAATATTAATAAGTTATCAAGTAATACTAGTTCAATGGAGGAAATAACCAAATTTAATACTTATATTACAGAAGAGGTGAATAAGACTTCAAATATAATATATGATTGTAATACGCAAAATTCAGGTGAGAATGATAATTATGTGATTTTTTATAATGCTAATGATAAAGATGAAACAAATCCTAAATCGGGATATACACAATATACATTCAAAAACAAATCAATATATTTAAATAAAATAAAAATTTGCAATAATATAGATGATTGTAAATTTGAAGATGTAAGTGATGAAAATAATTATAAACTAAAAGTAACATTAACAGTAAATGGTAATACAAAGGAAACAGTTTATACATTAAAAACTGCCAAATAATAGGAAAAATAGTAAATAAATGTAATTTGCAAAAAAGCAAGAAAAATTCAAAAAAGTAAAGTATAATAAAAATAGATAATGTATGAAAGGAAGTAATATTATGGATGTAAGAAGAAGACAACCTATAGGAGTAGAATTAGTAAAAAGAGGCGTTGTAACAGAACAAAATATTGAAGAGGCATTACAATATCAAAGGAAACATCCTAATATGCGATTAGGAGATATATTATATGTATTGAAAGCTTGTGATGAAGAAGTATTAATAAGAGCAATAGGGGATATATTAGGAGAAAAAGGTATTATTTTAAAACCATATGATATAAAACTTAATCTTACAGATTATATTTCTTTAGAAGTTGCAAAGAAAAATAAAGCTATACCATTTGATATAGAAAATGGTAAAATAAAAATATGTTTCTCAGAAACATCTAATAATAAAGCAATGGAAACAATTAGATTGTTAATGTTAAATAAAGGATTAATAATGGATTCTTATATAACATTTGAAAGTGATATATTAAAATATTTAAAGTCTTCAGAAGGAGAAGCATCAGATAATTTGAATATATCAGGGCAAGGAAATACAATTACAGAATTGATAGATAATATAATAAAAACAGGAATGGAAAAAAGAGCAAGTGATATTCATATAGAACCAATGCAAGATTCTGTAAGAATTAGATATAGAATAGATGGAGAATTGTATACTGCTGCTAATATTTCAAAAGATAAACAAGCACAAATGATTGGTAGGTTAAAAGCTATATCTAATATGCATCAAGAAAAGCAAGAATCACAAGATGGTAGAATTTTGTTATATGATGATTACAATATTCGTGTATCATCACAAAAGAATGTGTATGGAGAAAAATTTGTTTTAAGATTATTAAAGAAAGATGCTGATATAAAAAATATTTTAGAGTTAGGTTTTCCAGCAGAAGAAGTAAGATTAAAGAAAAGTATAAATAAAAGAAATAGTATGACAATTATGGCGGCACCAACAGGAGAAGGTAAAACAACAACATTATATAGTATAATAGATTATTTAAACAGTCCAGAAATAAATATAACAACAATAGAAGATCCAGTAGAAATAAGAATAGATGGATTGAATCAAATAGAAATAGATAAAAATATAACATTTTCTGAATCTTTAAGAACAGTATTAAGACAAGATCCAGATATAATTTTAGTTGGAGAAATAAGAGATAAAGAAACAGCAGAAATAGCAGTACAAGCTGGACAAACAGGACATTATGTATTATCAACAATACATACAATAAATAGTGTAGAAGTTATTACAAGATTAAGAAAAATGGGAGTGTCAGATTATGATATAGCTAGTACTTTAGCTACAACAATTTCTCAAAGATTAATAAGAAAATTATGTCCAAATTGTATGAAACAAAGACCATTTACAGAAGAAGAAATAAAAGTTATACAAGAAATAGGTAAAAAGTACAATTGTGAGTTTGATTTAAAAGATAAATTTACTTACGATGCAGTTGGTTGTAAGCAATGTAATAATACAGGATATTTAGATAGAATGGGAATTTTTGAAATATTAGATATAACTGATGATATAAAAGAATTAATAATGAAAGGTGCATCTAGTATTGAAATAATGAAAAAAGCATTAGAAGAAGATTATCAACCACTAGTAATAGATGGTATTCAAAAAGTAATAGAGGGAAGAACTAATTTAGAAGAACTAAATAGAAAATTATTAATATATTAAAATATAAATAAACGGAGGAAAAGATATGGTTGACATGAATAAAATATTAGATGAAGCTATTGCAAGAGATGCTTCAGATATACATTTAATTAGTACTAATAAACCAATACTTAGAATTAGAAGACAATTGCAACCAATAGAAGAAATGGAAGTATTAACAGAAGAAGATATGGCTGATATATATGATTATTTAGTAAAGGGAAATGTGGAGTCAGATGAAGTATATAGAACAACAAGAAAATTAGATACTTCATATGAGTATAAAGGAATTCGTTTAAGAGTAAATATTTCGCTAGCAGATAATACAACTATTTGTACTTTGAGATTGATAAAAAATGAATTACCATCTTACGAATCATTAGGAGTTCCAAATATAGTAAGAAGAATGACCTATCAACCACAAGGATTAATTTTAGTAACAGGAAAAACAAACTCCGGAAAAACAACAACATTAAATGCTTTAATAAATGATATAAATGAAAATCAAAATAGAAAAATATTAACACTAGAAAACCCAATTGAATATAAACATCATTCAAAAAAATCTTTAATTGTACAAAAAGAAGTTGGAAAAGGTAAAGACGTTTTAACATTTAGTGATGGTGTAAAAAACTCACTAAGAGAGGACTGTGATATATTAGTAATTGGAGAGATAAGAGATAAAGTAACAATGGAAGCAGCAATAGAAATGGCAGAATCTGGACATTTAGTTGTAGGGACATTACATACAAAATCTTGTGCAGAAACAATAGATAGAATGATAAACTTTTATGAAGTTAGAGATCAGGCAAGTATAAAATACTTATTATCATCTGTTCTAAAATTAGTTGTATCACAAAGATTACTACCAGGTATTGATGGAAATCTAGTCTTAGTGCCAGAAGTAATGGTTGTTGACAATATTGTAGCAGGAATAATAAGAAAAGAAAAAATAAGTGTTTCAGAAATAGAAGATGCTATACAAAGTAACTTAGATAAGGGAAGTATAGGGTTAATAAATTCTATTGCAGAATTATTTGTAAATGAAAAAATAACTCTTGAACAAGCAAAATCACAAATAGAAGAAAAAAATATAGAAACACTTAATAGAACAATTATGCAATTAAAAATTAAAAAAGGATAGAATAAGAGGAGGTGTAAGCACGTGCCAATATATTATTATAGAGCTATGACAAAAGATGGATTGATAGTAAGAAATAAAGTAGAAGAGATAAGCAAGCAAACATTAATAAAAAAATTAAAAAATAATAATATAACTCCTATATCTGTAGACCAAGTTGCATATCAAAGGAAACAAGGTAGACAACAAAAGAAAAATGTTACAGATATTCAAGAAGTAATGAAAAATATAACAACTACAAACATTAATAGAAGCAAATCAAAAAGTTTATCTACAAAAGAAAAAATAATGTTGTCGATTGCAAAATCAGAGCCTATAACATCTAGGGATTTAGTTGTATTTACTCAAAATTTTTATCTATTAAAAAAGGCTAATTTTAATAATATACATGCATTAAACACAATAATTAAAAGTACAGAAAATGTAACATTAAAAGGAATATTAGAAGATATATTAGCAGGTGTGGAATCTGGAGAAAATATGTATACAACAATGGAGTATTATTCAAATGTATTTCCATATATTTATATAAACATGATAAAGGTTGGAGAGCTATCAGGATCACTTGAAAATTCGTTAAAACAGGCTGTAAAATATTTAGATGATTCAGAAAGAATTAATAAAAAATTAAAGAGTATTTTAATTCCAAATTTAGTGCAATTTGCATTGTTAATAGTAATGCTTTTTGTTGGAACATTATTTGCAATTCCAGCAATCCAAAATGTTTTTGAAGAATTAGGAACAAAAGATACATTACCTGCAATAACTTTATGGTTTCAAAAAGTTGTAAATATGCTTATCGCTTATTGGTATATACCTTTGGGATTAATTGTTATAGCAGTTTCTGCAATAATATTTTATATAAATACACCAAAAGGAAAGTATAATTTTCATTATTTTAAATATACAATGCCTATATTTGGTAAATTAATATATTCCTTAGATTTTTCAAGATTCATGAAGGCAATGCTATTAAATTTGAAAAATGGAATGAGAGTTCAAGAAGCATTAGAAGTAAGTAAAAACGTAGTACAAAATTATGTAATGTTATCTATAATAGAAACGTCTATAAATAATGTTTTAGTTGGTGATTCGTGGATAGAACCATTTGAAAAATCAAATTTTTCATCGGCCATGGAAACAGAAATGTTAAAAATAGGTATGCAAACAGATTTAACAGAAATGATAGAGAAACTTGTTGAATATATGGATATTGATATAGATAATACATTAGAAAAAATAATGAAAACTTTACCAGAAGTTGTATATGCAATAGTTGGTGTAGTATTAATATTCTTTGTAATTGTAGTATTAGTACCATGTGTTCAAGTATATATGGGTAACTTCTTATTCTCTGCATATGGAGTGTAACAAAAAACTTCTAATGATTTTATTTTCATTAGAAGTTTTTTAATATATAAAGTTTTGTGAAATTCTTATAATGTAAATACTAGTAAATTTAAAAATTTTCGTTGTAACAAAAAGGAGGTAAAATGAAAATAGGAGTAGATATTGGTGGAAGTCATGTTGGAATTGGTATAGTAAATGAAAATGGAGAAATAATAGAAAAGGAAGAAATAAGAATTTTAAAAGAAAATAAAGAAAATCTGCAAGAATTTATTGAAAAGTATTTGTTAAAAAAAATAAATGAATTTATAAAAAAATATAATATAAATATTATTGGAATATCTTCTGCTGGAATAATAGATAATAATAAAATTATACAATCTCCAAATTTAAAGTTTGATAATTATGATATTATTAATAATTTAAAAAATAAAACTAATTTGAAAAATATAAAATATTTAATTAGAAATGATTCACAATGTGCAGCCATTGCAGAAAAAAAATATGGAAGTTTAAAAGAAGTGAAAGATGCAATATTTTTAACAATTGGAACAGGAATTGGAGGAGCAGTTTTTTTAAATAACAAATTACTTAAAAGTGAAAATAAGTCTGAATTTGAGTTTGGGCATATAACTTTAAAAGAAAATGGAATATATTGTAATTGTGGTAAAAAAGGATGCTTCGAAAAATATTCAGGAATGAAAGCTTTTAAAGATAAAATAAGGGAAAAATTAAAATTAGATGAGCAAACTAGCGGAAAGGAGATAGTGAAAATAATTAATAAAAACCCTAAAAATGAAATAATAGAAAGCGTAATAAACGAATATGTGGAAAATATAACTGATGGATTAATTATTTTATTAAATAAATATGATGTAGACACAATAGATATAGGAGGGGGATTTATATATTATAAAGATATATTATTAGAAAAAATTCAAAAAATGTTAGATAAAAAAGCCAAAAAGCATATTAATATTAAAATAGCAATTCTAGGTAATGATGCTGGAATTATTGGTGCTACAATAGAATAAAATCGGATATTAGTGATATAGGTACTTATTAAAATATTTTAGAATAAAAACGAGTAAGCAATTGCTTACTCGCTTTTGGAGATAAGTCTTTCTTTTTAGAAAGATTATTTTTTTTCATCATCTTTTTTATATACGATAACGCATAAAAAAAGGAAAAGCGCAACTGTTACCAGTGCTAAGAGAAATGCTAACAAAATTGTTAGAAACCATTCTGTAATTGGTAACTTATCATTCATTACCAAATATGCTCCTATTAACGGTGGTGCTAAAAACTCCACTGTTAAAATATAAGGTGAAAAATTAATTGCCTTGTTTAAAAGCCGTTTCATAAAGTTCCTCATTTCTTTTTACCTCCTTATTATAAAAACACTTGGTTACATAATTATTATACAAAAAATTTTTGTAAAAGTCAAAAATTCTAAGTATAATTAAAATTAATAAGAGTACTATATAATAGTATTTTTAATAGATTGAAAATATTACAAAAAATTTATAATTTGACTTTTTTATTAAATAATGTTAGAATAGAAAACAGTAAGTTGCCTATGGCAAAAATGAGATTTTGTTTTTATGTATTAAATAATGAGAAAAGTGAATAATAAAATTGATCGGGAAAATATTAAAATTGAATACATATAAGTTTATTATATAATAAATGTGAGAGTATTATATAAATAGACGTTTTTTAGGTGTGTAAATTTATGTATTAATAAGAAATAAATATATTGACGATTAGTTTATTATTAAACTAATTTTAATTTTTATGTAAGAAAAAGAAAGGAGATTATATGACAGAAGAAGATTTTAAAACAATAAAAGATACAAAGAAAAAAATTGACAGAAAACCTAAAGTAAATAGAAATATAAAAGAAAAACAGGAGAATTTAAATAAAGAACAAAAGACAACTAGAAGAAATAATTTTAATAGAAAAAATACCAAAAATAGTATAAATTCAAAGATGGAAAAAGTTGAGAAAACAGAAAAAAGAAAAGAAACAAAAGTTACTAAAAGAGATAGTATATTTAAAAAAAGTAATTTAAAAATAATACCACTTGGAGGTTTACACGAAGTTGGAAAAAATATTACAGTATTTGAATATGAAGATGAAATAATAGTAGTAGATTGTGGATTATCTTTTCCAGAAGATGATATGTTAGGTATTGATTTAGTAATACCAGATATAACTTATTTAATAAGAAATAAAGACAAAATTAAAGGTTTAGTTATAACACATGGTCATGAGGATCATATAGGAGCAATACCATATATTTTAAAACAAATTAATGTACCAATATATGCAACTAAATTAACAGCCGGATTAATAAGTAATAAATTAGAAGAACATAAATTATTAAGAGGAACAAAATTAAAAATAGTTAATCAAGGAGA
>ERZ827168.2967-NODE-2967-length-18352-cov-6.142154_pt1 | contig 18352 bp, 13 predicted proteins | sample MGYA00519868_ERZ827168 | MGnify/ENA primary metagenome ERZ827168 (study PRJEB31778, sample SAMEA3449271) | human gut metagenome | biome: human gut; feature: human-associated habitat; material: faeces | place: United Kingdom | collected 2010/2012 ...
GGAAGCGCCCAGCTATGGCCAGCCCATCAACTTCTATGAGCCAAAGGGTAGGGGCAGCGAGGCTTATATGGATCTTGCCATTGAGTTCGTCAAGAACAACCGCCCGCATGACGCGGCACCCAAGCGCCGCCGCAAGGCGGCCGGTCCGGCTGCTGGATGGGAACGGCCGTCCGATTATGGGAAAAGGGTGTGCGCAAATGGCAAACAAGATTTGGAATCCGGGGATGGAATGCATCGGCCGGAAAGAACTCGAGGCGCTCCAGCTCGAACGGCTGAAAGCCCTGGTCGATTACTGTGACCGGACGGTCCGGTTTTATCACGACCGCTTCGCCGCCGCGGGGGTGACGGCCGACAAGATCAAAACCCTCTCGGATGTACAGTACATACCATATACCACCAAGACGGACCTGCGGGATACCTACCCCTTCGGGATGTTCAGCGTTCCCCGCAAGGAACTGGTCCGTGTGCACGCCTCCTCCGGCACCACCGGCAACCCCACCGTTGTGGGCTATACCCGGGAGGATTTGGACAACTGGGCCGAGCAGGTGGCCCGCGTGGTGGTGGCCGCCGGCGCGTCGGACGAATCGATGGTGCAGATCTGCTTCGGCTACGGCATGTTCACCGGCGCCCTGGGCCTGCACTACGGCCTGGAGCGCATCGGCGCCACCGTGGTGCCCACCTCCTCCGGCAACACCGAGAAGCAGCTGAAATTCATGCGGGATTTCGGCACCGATACCATCGTCGCCACCCCGTCCTACTGCCTGTATCTGGCCGAGGCCGCCCGGGAGGCGGGGGAGGAGTTCCCCATGGATCGGTACCGGCTTTCCCTGGGCCTGCTGGGCAGCGAGGGCTGCACCCCGGAAATGCGGGATCAGATCGAATCCCGGTGGGGCGGCGGCTTCTTCTGCACCGATAACTATGGCATGTCCGAGCTCAACGGTCCCGGCATGTCCGGCGAATGCCGCGAGCGGGCCGGCCTGCACATCAACGAGGATCATTTTATCGCAGAAATTATCGACCCGGATACCGGCGAGGTGCTGCCGGAGGGAACACAGGGCGAGCTGGTGTTTACGTCGATCACGAAGCAGGCCTTCCCGCTGCTGCGCTACCGCACGCGCGATATCTGCATTCTGCGTCATGAGGACTGCCCCTGCGGGCGGACGCATATCAAGATGTGCAAGCCCATGGGCCGCAGCGACGATATGCTGATCGTCAAGGGCGTAAATGTCTTCCCGTCGCAGATCGAGACGGTGCTGCTCGAACAGGGCTACACATCCAACTATCAGATCGTGGTCGACCGCGTCAACAACTCCGACACGCTCGATGTGCTCGTCGAGATGACGCCGGAGCACTTCTCTGACTCTCTGGCCGAGATCACGCAGCGTGAAAAGAGCCTTGTCGCCGCGCTCAAGGCAATGCTCGGCATTTTCGCACAGGTGCATCTTGTTTCCCCGAAATCCATCGCCCGCAGTGAGGGCAAGGCCATCCGCGTCATCGACAAGCGCAGGATCTAAGGAGGAAAAGGCTATGGCGATTCATCAGATTTCCGTATTTTTGGAAAACCGGGCCGGGCAGCTGGCTGAGATCACGGCGCTGCTTGCAAAAAACAATATCGATCTACGCGCGATTAATATTGCCGAGACGAGCGATTACGGCGTGCTGCGCCTCATTGCCAGCCATGAGCCGGAGGCGTGCCGCGTACTGCGCGAGAACGGATTTATCTTCTCGGCCAGCGAGGTCGTCGCCGTCGGCGTGCCGGATGAGCCGGGCGGGCTGAGCCGCCTGCTGCAGCTTCTGGCAGAAAGGCAGATCGACGTCCAATATATGTATTCGATTTTCGGCCAGCCGAACGGGATGGCCTATATGATCCTCCGTGTTGCAGATCCGGCAGAAGTCTCGTCGCTGCTGCACACGAACGGAATGCAGCTTGCCGGTGCGGCAGAGCTCGGCATTGTTTCATCAGATCAGGAAAGGCAGGAATAAACGATGCAGGAAATGAGCAGAAAAAACAAATTATTCACCGACTCCGTCATTCGCCGCATGACGCGTGTGAGTCTTGCGTGCGGCGCGATCAATCTGGCGCAGGGCTTCCCCGATTTTGACCCGCCCAAGGCGCTCACCGACCGTCTGGCCGAGGTCAGCGCACTTGGCCCGCACCAGTACCCCATCACGATGGGCGCGCCGAACTTCCGGCAGGCGCTGGCCCGCAAGGCTGGTCGCTTCATGGGACGCACGCTTGACCCGGAAACGGATATGGTCGTGACCATCGGCTCGACCGAGGCCATGGTCGACACGATCTTTGCCCTGACGAACCCCGGCGACAAGATTATCATGTTCTCCCCGTATTTTGAGAATTACCGCGCGCAGGCCATCATGGCTGACTGTGAGCCGGTTTTCGTTCCGCTGGTACCGCCGGAGTTCAATTTCGACGCAAATGTGCTGGAAGACGCGTTCAAGCAGGGCGCGAAGGCCATTCTGATCTGCAACCCATCGAACCCGTCCGGCAAGGTCTTCACCTATGACGAGCTGAAGCTCATTTCCGAGCTGTGCATCAAGTATGACGCGTTTGCCATTATGGACGAAGTCTATGAGCATATCGTCTATGACGGCCACAAGCATATCTACATGAACAGCCTGCCCGGGATGTGGGAGCGGACGGTCAGCTGCTCAAGCCTGTCCAAGACGTATTCCATCACCGGCTGGCGGCTCGGCTACGCCATCGCGCCGCAGCCCATCATGGACCGCATCAAGCAGTACCACGACTTCAATACCGTCGGCGCGCCGTCTCCGCTGATGGAAGCCGCCGTTGTGGGCCTCGATATGCCGGACAGCTATTATCAGGAGTTCGGCGCGCATTATGCGCACATGAAAAAGCTGTTCACCGGCGGCTTAAAGCAGATCGGCATTCCGTTTACCGACCCGCAGGGCGCGTATTTCGTACTGGCTGATATCGGCCCATATATGCGCAAGGGCGAATCCGATGTGGATTTCTGCCTCGAAATGGCGGAAAAGGTCGGCGTGGCCTGCGTTCCCGGCACGTCGTTCTTCAATGAGAACATCAATCACATCGTCCGCGTCCACTTTGCCAAGAAGGACGAGACGCTCTATGAGGCGCTTGAACGCCTGTCCCATCTGAAGGAAAAAATGGGCTGATATCAAAAGCAGCGGCTTCCGAACCGGAGGCCGCTGCTTTTGCATAGCAGATGTTTTTTTCTCACATACTATCCCGACTTAATATTGGAAAGCGGGGATACGCATGAAGGGATTTGCAATGCTGAGGATCGGCGAGGTCGGCTGGGTGGAAAAGCCCCGTCCGGTATGCGGGCCGTTGGACGCGGTCTGCCGTCCGCTTGCGGCGGCAGTCTGCACGTCGGACGTGCATACGGTCTGGGAGGGCGCAGTCGGCGACCGGCACGACCTGATCCTGGGGCATGAATGCTGCGCGGAGGTTGTGGAGACCGGCGCGCTGGTAAAGGACTTTCAGCCCGGCGACCGGGTGCTTGTTCCGGCCATCACGCCGGATTGGAGTTCATTGGAGGCACAGGCGGGCTATGCGATGCACTCCGGCGGAATGCTGGCCGGATGGAAGTTTTCAAATATCAAGGACGGCGTGTTTGCAGAGTATTTCCATGTAAACGACGCCGACGGAAATCTGGCGCATCTGCCGGAGGGTATGGATATTCTGGAAGCCTGCATGCTTTCGGATATGGTGCCGACCGGCTTTCACGGCGCGGAGCTGGCGGACGTGCAGTTCGGCGATACAGTGCTTGTGGTCGGTATCGGCCCGGTCGGACTAATGTCTGTGGTGGGCGCAGCCCTTCGGGGCGCGGCCAGAATCCTTGCGGTCGGAACACGGCCCGTCTGCGTAGAAGCAGCGCGGCAATATGGCGCTTCCGATTTTATCAGCTACAAAGACGGCCCCATTGACGAGCAGGTTCTGGAACTGACAGGCGGCAAGGGCGTCGACTGCGCAATCATTGCGGGCGGCGATGCGGATACGTTCATTCCGGTCATAAAGGCTCTGAAGCCGGGCGGAAACATCGGAAATGTCAATTATCTCGGCAGCGGAGAATATGTGCGCCTGCCGCGTGCGGAGTGGGGCGTCGGGATGGGCCACAAGCAAATAAACGGCGGTCTCATGCCGGGCGGACGGCTGCGGATGGAAAAGCTGGCCGCGCTCATGACAAACGGGCGGCTCGATGTAAAGCCGCTGATCACGCACGTTTATGACGGCTGGGACGCGCTGCCGCAGGCGCTCCGGCTCATGAAGGACAAGCCGCGCGATCTCATTAAGCCGGTTGTGCGGTTATGATGGCTCGGAACCGGCTGTCAGATTGAGATAGTAATATTCCGTCTGCGCGGACAGCGGAACAGCGTTCCCCTGTCCGTCAAACTCAAAATTTTGCCCATAGATCGTAACCAGACCGTGCGTATCCAGACGCGCGGTCTGATTTTGCAGTGTCAAAGCGCTTCCGGTTGTCATAATTCCATAACCGTCAACTAATTCATTATAAAATCCAAAGAAATCGAAGCTGTGCGGTTTGCGGAAAACAGCTTCAACGCAGACCGTGCCGCCTGCCGGGATGGTGATCTCCGCTGCGGCATAGCAGACACGCTGAACGTTTTCCGCGTCCTGGAGCAGATCGTCCAGCCGGCCCTCACTGTAACGTTCGGCGGGTGTGGCGGAGCAGACGCCGTACTGCGTCAAAAGCTCCGCGGCGGCTGCTACAAGCCGTTTTACCTCTTCGGCAGAGGCGTCCGCGCCGAGCTGCGCGGCGGCGATCTGCCGCAGAAGCTCCGCAAGGGGCAGTTCCGTGCGCGTCACGGTTCCTTCGAGCGTATCCAGCTCCTTCCCCTGTTCGCAGCTGCCGTCCGTATAGCCCTGCATGGCGCAGCCGGTCAGATCCTGCCCGAGCACGGCAAGCAGATGCAGCGTCTGATTATGTACCCTTGTAAAATAGCTGTACTGCGGCTGGCCTGTCGCTTCGTTCTGGCCATAGCCGTTGATCCCATAGGTCAGGATCGTCGTCTTTTCCGGGTCTGCGTCAACTGTGATAGCCAGCGTCGCCGCGTTTGCCGTCGTTTCGCCGGATGCGGTAAAGGAATAGACATAGACGGTTTGCTCCGGCAGCGTCTTCGGCGCAAGCGCGTCAGCCTGATAGCTGCCGGTCAGCAGCGTTTGGTACTCCGTCCAGCTTTCCGCGTGTCGAATGTTCCAGCGTTCCTCCGCAAGCTCCGGCTCAGCACTGGCCGGACCAAACCAGCCGGGGAACGCGCCGGGATAGAGCGTGCTCCGCACGGCAGCTCCATCTGCCGTAAGCGACGGTCGGAGCGAATCGAGGTCACTGAGGCTGGAAACGAAGGGGTAGAGCACCGTCACGGTGCAGTCTTCGCCGGAATCATTGCGGATCGTGTACCGATCTGCCACAGTGATCGCGGCGGCATTCTCTTCGGCATAGGGCGCGCAGTCGAGCAATACCTCCCGGTCGGCGGAAAGCGCAGGCTCCGCCTGCGCCAGCGTCAGCGGGAAAACCGGGCCTGCGTAGGACATGAAATCCGCTGCGTCGACCGGTTTGGCAGGGCCGCTGCCGGGGGTACTGGCAAGCTGCCCGCCTGATGGAGAAGCAGCACAGCCGCAAAGCGCGGCGGCCAAAAGAAACGCAAGGAGCAGAGCTATCGTGCTTCGTACTGTTCGCATGGAATTTCCCTCCTGATTCTTCCTGATACTATCTAAGACGGAATTTGCGCGCGTTGGTTGCAGAAATGGAGCAAAAACGCCCTCGCAGCATTCTGCAAGGGCGTTTGGGGATATCAGCAATAGAAATCCTTGATCTTTTTTGCGCGGGACGGGTGGCGAAGCTTGCGGATGGCCTTGTTTTCGATCTGACGGATGCGCTCACGCGTAACACCGAAGATCTGACCGACCTCCTCAAGCGTGTGCGTGCGGCCGTCGTACATACCGAAGCGCATACGCAGCACGTCCGCCTCACGCTCGGTCAGTGTGCCGAGAATCTCGGTCAGCGCCTCAGAGAGCATGGCGTTGGACGTTGCATCGACAGGGCCAGGGGTATTATCGTCCTCGACAAAGGAGCCGATGGTCGTATCCTCTTCATCGCCGACGGGCATATCGAGAGAGAGCGTATCGGCTGCGGTGCGGTTGGCTTCGATGATTTTTTCAATCGGGAGGTTCAGCTCTGCGGCGATCTCCTCCAGCGTCGGCTCACGGCCCAGCTCCTGTACGAGCTTGCGGTTGCAGCGGGTCGCCTTGTTGATGACCTCGACCATATGCACCGGGACGCGGATGGTGCGCGCCTGATCGGCAATGGCGCGGGTAATGGCCTGCCGGATCCACCACGTTGCATATGTAGAGAATTTGTTTCCCTTTGTATAGTCGAACTTATCGACCGCACGGATCAGGCCCGTGTTGCCCTCCTGGATCAGGTCCAGAATGTGCAGACCCCTGCCGGAGTATTTTTTTGCGATCGACACGACAAGGCGCAGATTGGCCTCAGTCAAGCGGTCCTTGGCCTTTTTATCGCCCTCGGAGACGCGCTTGGCCAGCTCGATTTCCTCCTCGGCAGTCAGCAGCTTGACCTGACCGATCTCCTTGAGGTACATACGCACCGGGTCATCCAGATTGTATTCTGCAGCAAGCTCCAGCGGGTCTACAAGCTCTTCCTCGTCGTTGTCGGGAACCTCGTCCATGTCCATACCAAGATCGTCGGAGACGTCCAGCTCCAGCTCAGGGCTGACGATCTGGATGCCCATCGCATCAAAAGTATCGTAAATATGCTCGATCTTCTCGACCGGCAGATCCAGCTTTTCCAGCTCGGCAGTCAGCTCGCTCGACTGAATGCTTCCTTCGCGCTTTGCCTTTGCGATCAGCGCGGAAACCGTTGCCATTGCGTCCTCAGTCGAGGGCTTCGGGTTCTTTGTGTTTGCCATTCTTTCGCTCATCCTCATTCATCTGGTAACATTGCCGCGCACTCGCGCAACTGTGTTATTATAACCCCAACTTTATCGTTTTGACAATGCCTGATTTGACTTTTTTTCTGTTTTTTCTTGTGTTTCAGAAAAAATCGCGAGTCCGGCGTCCTCAGATCTCCATAATGACCGGCAGGATCATCGGATTGCGCTTTGTTGTCTTGAACAGATACCCGGACAGGTCGTTTTTGATGTTGGCTTTCAGCACACTCCAATCGCTGCGGCCATTCTGGCTGCACCGGTCGATGGCGTGCGCGGCGATCACACGCAGCTCTTCCATCAGGTTCTCCGACTCCTTCACGTAGACGAAGCCTCTTGTAATGATGTCCGGGCCGGTGATGACGCTGCCGTCCTCGCTGGAAATGTTGACGACCACGACGAGCATACCGTCCTGCGCCAGATGCTTCCGGTCGCGCAGAACGACGCTTCCAACGTCGCCGACGCCGGTGCCGTCGACCAGAATCCTGCCGGACGGAACGGTGCCGCCCCACTTGCAGGTGGCCTTTGTAAGCTCAAGCACCTTGCCGATATCGGAGATAAAAATATTCTTGGGATCCATGCCCATAGTCTGGGCCAGACGCGAATGCGCCTGCAGATGGCGCTGCTCGCCGTGGACGGGAATAAAGAATCTGGGCTTGAGCAATCCGTGGATGATCTTCAGTTCCTCCTGGCAGGCGTGGCCGGAGACGTGCAGGCCCTCAAGCTTGTCATAGATGACCTCTGCACCCTTGCGGTAGAGCTCGTTGATGATCTTGCCGATGGATTTTTCGTTTCCGGGGATGGCGGACGCGGAGATAATTACACGGTCAGACGCTGTGATCTCAACCTGACGGTGGCCAGAGAACGCCATACGGTAGAGCGCGGACATATTTTCGCCCTGTGAGCCGGTCGAGACGATCACAAGCTTGTTGTTCGGGATCTGCTTGATCTGATTGATATCGACGAGCGTGCCTGCGGGGATCTTCAGATAGCCAAGCTCTGTGGATACCTTCAGGATATTCTCCATGCTGCGGCCCGTGACCGCGACCTTGCGGCCGAATTTCTTCGCGACCGTAATGAGGCTTTGCAGGCGGAAGGCGTTGGAGGCAAAGGTCGTGACAATGATGCGCTTATTGCAGCCGGTAAACTGCCGCTCGAAGCTGCCCGCGACCGTACGCTCGGACGGCGTATAGCCCTGCCGCTCCACGTTTGTCGAATCGCACAGCAGCGCCAGCACGCCCTCCTTGCCCAGAGCGCCGAAGCGCGCAAGATCGATCATGCCGTCCTCTGCTGTGGCGTCAATTTTGAAGTCGCCCGTCATGACGACGGTGCCGACCGGGGTTTTGATGGCAAAGGCGACTGCGTCGGCGATGGAATGGTTCACATGGATGAATTCCACCGTAAAGCAGCCGGCCTTGACCTTCTCCCCTGCCTCATGCGTAAACAGATGCACCGCATTCTGGAGCTGATGCTCCTCCAGCTTCAGCTGGACGATGCCGGCGGTCAGGCGTGTGGCGTGGATGGGGCATCTGAACTGCTCCATGGCGTAGGGAATGCCGCCGATATGGTCTTCGTGGCCATGCGTCAGGAACATACCGCGTATTCTGTCCTTGTTTTTGACAAGATAGGTCATATCGGCAATGACCAGATCAACGCCATACATCTCATCGTCCGGGAAGCCGAGACCGCAGTCAACGATGATGATATCCTTGCCGTATTCAAGTACGGTCATATTCTTGCCGATCTCATTCAGACCGCCAAGCGGGATGATTTTTAATTTTTCTGCCAAATGATTTCACTCTTTTCTTAAAAAAATAGGTATGGATTAGGCTGCGCAGCGCCGTTCTGGCAAACGGATCACGCGCGGAACAAATGCAAAAAAGACGCAGGAGAACAGGCGCATGCAGGGAAGTGTCCTGAGCCCCGTCTCGCCCCGGTCTGCTTCGCCGCTGCCTGCGCTCCATATGAATATGCAGTTGATCTATTTGCTGCGCCGTCCGAGGCGGCGCATAATCCCAAAAGAAAGCCTCCCGTGAGGCAATTCTAATTAAGTATATCACACTTTTTTCAAAAAGTATACCTTTTTTCTATCTTTTCTGGAAGTATTTCCGGAGACACGGCTTTTCGAGCCGCACGAAAAGCCGCGATTTCTGTTGATTTTACGGACATATCTGATATAATATATATAAATTTGTTCATTGCGAAATGGAGGCGACAGTATTTGAAAAAACCTGTCTGGCGTCTGCTCAACCCCAATACGATCTGGTATTTTGTGGTCATGCTGCTCTTCGCCGCCTCAGCTGCCGTGCTGCGGCAGTATTATCTGGCGGGCGGTGCGCTTCTTGCCACGGTGATCGTTTTTATTATCAGCCGTGCCCAGCTCTCCAGGCGCAAGCGTGAGCTTATGAGCTATGTGCAGAAGGCGACCGATTCTGCCGGTATTTCCGTTCATGCCGGGTCCGCGTTCCCAATGGCAGTCATCCGGCTGCCCGACAACGAGATTATCTGGGGAAACCCCAGCTTCTTTGCTATCACCGGCCTATCCGACACGGCCAGCTATCAGAAGCTCGAAGCCGTGATCCCGGATTTCTCCAACAAGTGGCTGAGCGAAGGCCATTCCGAGATGTCCGGCGACCGGAACATCGGTGACCGGCGCTATCGCATCTACGGCAACTTCGTCCGCTCTGAGGACAGCACGACGACCGTGCAGCTCGCGACGATCTACTTCGCCGACATGACGGAGATGTTCAACATCCGCGATGAATTCATGCGGACGCGTCCGGTTGTGTCGATCGTTCTCATTGATAACTACGATGAGTTGACCACCAATCTTTCCGATTCCGCCATCTCCACGCTTGACGCGCAGCTCAACGACGTTGTGGCGAACTGGACGACGGGGCTGGAGGCGCTGTGCCGGAAAATCGAGCGCAACCGCTATCTGGTGATCTTTGAAAGCAAGGATCTGCCCCGGCTTCAGGAGAGCCGTTTTTCAACGCTTCTGGAGGATGTACGGCACATCACGTCAACCGGCGGGATGTCGGCGACCATCTCGCTCGGCATCGGCAAGGACGGCGGGAGCTTCGCGGAAAATTACCAGTTTGCCTCGCTTGCAATCGAAATGTCACTCTCCCGAGGCGGTGATCAGGCCGTTATCAAGGACCGGTTCAATTTTACCTTCTACGGCAGCAGAGTCAAGGAGACGGACCGCCGCACCCGCATCCGCTCCCGTCTGATCGCAAGCTCCCTGTCAGAGCTGATCAGCCAGTCCAGCACCGTATATATTATGGGGCACCGTATGGCGGATCTCGACGCGCTCGGCGCAGCCGTCGGTCTTCTCTGCCTGTGCCGTATCAAGGGCTGCCGGGCAAAAATCGTAATTGACCTTCAAAAGAACGCCTGCCAGAGCCTGATTGCGGAGCTCAGGGCCATTCCGGACTATGCCGATCTGTTTATTTCCGGGCAGGACGCGCTGGTCGAGGCGGACAACCGCAGTCTTCTCATCGTAGTCGACACGAACCGGCCCGGTCAGGTCGAGAGCAGGCCGCTGCTGGAAGCGATCTCCCGCGTTGTTCTGATCGATCACCATCGCAATGCTGCGGATTCTATCAGCCAGACTGTTGTCAAGCTGCACGAGCCGTCTGCTTCCTCTGCTTCCGAGCTGGTGACGGAGCTTCTGCAGTATGCGGTCAATCAGCGCGATCTGAAGCCGATCGAGGCGCAGGCGCTTCTGTCCGGTATCGTATTGGATACGAAAAATTTCTCCATCCGGACAAGCCCGCGCACGTTCGAATCGGCGGCATATCTGCGTAAGGCCGGCGCGGACCCGGTCGAGGTCAAAAAGCTGTTTCAGACAGATCTGGACGATACGCTTCTGCGCTATCGCGTTATCCAGGCGGCGCGGCTGTACCGGAATGAGATCGCCATTGCCTGCGTAGACGAAAAGCTCACCCGCGTGATCGCGTCTCAGGCCGCGGATGAATTGATCAACGTTTCCGGCATTACCACCTCCTTCGTTCTCTTCCCGGACGACGGACAGATCATCATCAGCGCACGCTCCATCGGCTCGTGCAATGTTCAGGCGGTTCTGGAAACGCTCGGCAACGGCGGCGGAAATGGCGCGACAGCCGGTGCACAGATCAAGGGAAAGCCCCTGCAGGAGGTTTTGAAGGAGCTTATCGCCGCAATCGACGCATTCTATTCCTGAATTCCCCACAATTTATCCCTCCGACCCGATCGGAGGGATTTTTTCAGCTTCGCTTGCATATTTTCCCGCCGGGCGCAGAAACTACCTCCGTAACATCAAAAAGGAGGTTTTCCCTTTGAAACACCGTACCTGCCCGCTTCGCGCCGCGCTTGCCGCAGCGCTGGTTCTGATCATGCTCTGCGTGCCTGCTCTGGCCGCTGAGATCGCCGTCGATTATACCTCGGAATACAGGTTTACCGCCGCAGACTTTTCTGATTCCGACGGATTGGAGGGCGTCTACATTTCCTCCGTCCCTCCCGCGTATCAGGCAGAGCTTTGCATCGGCAGCCGCGTGATCTGCCGGGGCGACATTCTGCCTGCGGCAGCACTGGAAAAGTTGAAGCTGCGCCCGGTCTGCCTTGGAAACGCCGACTGTGAGCTGGTCTACTGCCCGATTGAAGACGGGACGCTCGGCGATGCCGTCACGGTATCCCTGCGCATTCTCTCCGGCACGAATACCGCGCCGGTCTGCGAGGACGGAACGCTGGAAACGTATAAGAACATTGCGAACACCGGCACGCTTTCAGCCACAGATCAGGAGGATCAGGAGCTGACGTATCAGCTTGTCAAGGAACCAAAGCGCGGCACGGTCGAGCTGCATACGGACGGCAGCTTCACCTATACGCCGGATAAAAACAAGGTCGGCAAGGATTCGTTCGTTTTTACTGCGACCGATCCGGCCGGGAACGTCTCGAATGAGGCCTGCGTCAAGATCCGCATTCTGAAGCCCGCGGATAAGGCAACGTATCAGGATATGTCCGGTGACCGCGATGCGTTCGCCGCCATGTGGCTCAAGGACAAGGGGCTTTACACCGGCAGAGTCATTGCCGGGAACCTCTGCTTTGAGCCGGACTGCCCTGTCAGCCGCAGCGAGTTTCTGATCGCCTGCATGAAGCTGGCCGGACTTGAGCAGTCGGACGGGACGATCTCGACCGGCTTCGCGGATGAACTGGAAACGCCCCTCTGGCAGCAGCCGTATCTGGCCGCAGCCTATCAGTCCGGCATGATCTCCGGGACGCCGACCGAGGAGGGGCTGGTTTTCCGCCCGGAGGAGGATCTGAGCCGCGCAGAGGCAGCCGTCATGCTCCAAAAGCTCCTGCGCCTGCCGGGCGATGCCGCTGTCTTTGCGCCGGATGAGGCTTCCGCCATTCCTGCCTGGGCGCAGAGTGCGGTCAGCGCGCTCTCAAACGCAGGCATCCCGCTTGCTGCCTCGGACTATGAGGCGCCGCTGACGCGGCGTGAGGCGGCAAATATGCTGCTTGCAGCCGCTCCCGCAGCCGAAGCTGCCGGGGCGGCGGTGTTTGTTTTTGCGCGCGGTTCAGCCCGGCGGCACGCATTCCAGCACGCTGCGTGCAATGGCGTCCCCTGCGGCCCAGAGCTGCGGCTCGCTGGTGACGTTTTCGTATTCGGAGGGGTTCACCATAAAGCCCGCCTCCAGCAGAACTGCGGGACACACGGTGCTGCGTGTGACATAATAGTAGCCCCACTGAGCGCCCCGGTCCGGCCGGGAGGTGGCCTGCGTTACATTGCGCACCAGCGCCTGGGCCAGCGCTTTGCCCGCGGGGTAGAAGTAATAGCACTCGGTGCCCGTCTGCAGGTTCGCATCTACGGAAAGGTCGATGGAATTGTGGTGGACGGCGATGAAAAAATCAGGCTGGCCGGCAACAATGGCTCTGTTGCGCTCCTCCAGAGAGAGGAAGGAATCGTCTGTCCGGATGGTCTGCACCGTGGCGCCAAGCTGCTCCAAACGGTATTTTGCGGCCAGCGTCAGAGCCAGATTGACGTCTTTTTCCGCGGGCGCCCCGGTGCCCGCCGCGCCCATTGCGCCGGGGTCATGGTCACCGTGGCCTGCGTCCAGCAGCACGGCCACTCCCGTCAGAGGCTTGCCGAATACATCGCTGCGCACCGGCTGCTTTTTCAGGATGACCTGCGTGGTGCCGTCCGCATATTCCACGGTATGCCCCCAGACGGGCTGGGTAAAGGTAAGCGTGACGCGTGTGCAGCCATCGCCCGGATCCACCGCGGCGCTCTGCACCAAAGCGGAACCGGAAACGGCGAAATCCGCCGCGAAGTCCGCATCGTAAAAATCCATCATCAGCGCGCCGTCCACCATGTTGGTATAGGCCAGCGGTGTGCCGCTGCCCGCAAAGGTGAGCACCTCGCCCGTATCCGTCGCCGCGGCGGCCGCGCCTGTAAATGAGGCGCGGGGCGTTTCCGGCGGCAGCGGCTCTGCATTGTAAGCCAGCACAAAATCCCCGCTGGCAAGCTGATAGGCCCAGGTGCGCTTGCCGCCGCGCAGTGTTTCGGTGCAGGCGGCCACCGTGGCAACTGCGCCCTGGCGTACGGTCTCGCTGATGTTTCCGTCGGACGCGGGGTCATACAGCAGGCTGGCGATCCAGTTTCGGATGCGCACAGGCGTGCCCGGCTCCACTTCCGCAGTGTCGTCGTGGGGGACCTCCGTTGTGCCGCCGCTCCCGCCGCCTGCGGGCGCGGGCCGGTTCACGGTCACAGAGACGCTGGTTCCGCCCTGTGTGAGGGTATACACATTGCTGCCCTCTGCCACGTCCACCAGCACGCCGAAGGTTCCGCCCGGGCCGCGGCTCGCCACGGGTGTGCCGTTCAGCAGCAGCTCCTGCGCCGGGTCTGACGTGCCCATCACAAAGCAGGCTGAGGTGTAGACGGCCGCACCGTCCGCCGGATAGGATACCGCCAGTGTCCCGCCGGGCGTATACTCCAGCAGCGCAGGCCGCGCCGCACTGCCGTCCAGCGCGCTGGCCAGCACGCTGAAGGCCTCCGGCTGCGCCCGGCACCGCGCATAATCGAATACGGCGCCGTGGAAGCCGTCTGTGTCCAGCGAAGCAAGGAACAGGGACGACGGATCGTTGAAGGCGGCCTCGTCCGCGTAGAATACCGCCTGCCGGGAAATACTGTCGAACAGGGCGCTGCCTTCGACATACAGGCCTGCAACGGCATATTTTTTCTGCATGCGCGCCAGCGCTGCCTCCCAATCCGCATTGCCGGAGAGCTCGGGCGTCACAGCGTACACGGCCAGCCCCGCCTGGGACGCCTGCTCACACAGTGCGCGCAGCGGGTCGTATTTGTGAAACAGGCTGTCGTCCGCCGCCGCGCCGGGCCAGGTCTCATAAGCGCGGTCGCGGAAAGCGATGCTGGACAATTCGGCGTCCGCAACGTCCAGAAACAGCGCGTTCAGCCCATGGGCCTGGGCATAGGCCGCCGCGTCTGCGAACAGCGTATCCAGAACCTCCGGCCCGCCGGAGGAGAGCCCGCCCGCAGCCGTTGGATAGCTCCACGAGAGCCGCAGCCCCCGCAGCGTGCCCTGGGGCGCCGCCGCACTGGGCATATCCCGGCGCATGGCACGGGGCCACAGCAGCCACATGCCGGTTCCCAGCGCGGCCAGCAGCACCGCAGCCAGAACAAAAAGCACCACGCGGCCCGCACGGCGCCGCCTGCGTTTGAAATGCATCCTTGAAAACCCCCTTTTTTCCGCAGTTCACGGCAAAATAAAACAAAATACTGCCTTTACTATACCATAGCATACCCATTTTGTGTATCCAAATCGTATCCCGTGCAGACAGCCGGAGCCGCGTTTTTTCGCCCTCCTGTGAAAAAACGGCTACCAAACACGCCCCCCATATGTTATGCTATGGGAGTAGATTTGATTTTATGGCACTTTAAAGGAGACGATATTTTGCAGATACCCGATACCGCATTTACCCACGGCGGAAAATTTCACGCCGACGATGTGTTCAGCGCGGCGCTTTTGAAGATATGCAACCCCAATATTGCCATACAGCGCGGCTTTGCGGTGCCTCAAGGTTTTGCAGGGCTGGTATTCGACATTGGGGACGGCCCGTTCGATCATCATGCCAAAAACAGCCCCGTGCGGGAGAACGGTGTGCCCTATGCGGCTTTCGGCCTGCTGTGGCGGGAGCTGGGGCCGCAGCTTGTCGGCCCCGTGGACGCGGGCCGCTTTGACGAGAGCTTTGTACAGCCGCTGGATCTGGACGATAATACGGGCTGCGGCAACCAGCTGGCCAATATCATCGCCGCGTACAATCCCCGGTGGGATGGCGAGGACCGTCCGGACGACTGCTTTGCACAGGCCGTGGCGCTGGCGCAGGATATGCTGGCTCACAAGCTGGAGGCCATCCGCAGCGTGCAGCGCGCCGCCGCCGAGGTGAACGAGGCGCTGGGCCGCATGAAGCGGCGCATCGTGCGGCTCTCCCGCTTCGCGCCGTGGAAGCAGCAGCTCATTCCCAGCAAGGCGCGTTTTGTGGTATATCCGTCCCAGCGGGGCGGCTGGGCGGCGCAGGCTGTGCCCGCTTCCTTTGGCTCGCCCGCGCTGAAGGTTCCGTTCCCCGCGCACTGGGCGGGTGCGTCGGAGCAGGAGCTGCCCGGTCTTTCGGGCATCGAGACTCTGCGGTTCTGCCACGCGGGGCGGTTCCTTGTCACTGCGGGCACGGAGGAGGACGCTGTGGCCGCGTGTGAGGCCGCGATGGAGCTGAACGGATAATGGATTGGGTGTACATGCTGGAGTGCGGCGACGGCAGCCTGTACACAGGCTGGACGAACGATCTGGCCAGGCGCCTTGCCGCCCACCAAAGCGGGCGCGGCGCGAAGTATACCAGGGGACGCGCGCCCGTGCGTCTGGTATATGCGGAGCAGTGTACGGACAAAAGCGCCGCTCTGCGGCGGGAAGCCGCTGTCAAGGCACTGCCGCGGGCGCGCAAGCTGGAGCTAGCGCGGCAATGGGAAACGGAGGAAAAAGCAATGGCTGTTGCGATGGATTCACAGGAAGCGCGCAGGCGTATGGAGGAAGGCCGGCTTTATCTGCCGGGGGATGAGGCCATCATGGCCGAACAGATGGACTGTCTGGAGAAGCAGTATGATTACAACGCCACGCGCCCTCACGAGCAGGAAAGGCGCGCCGCCCTGCTGCGGGAAATGTTCGCCCAGATCGGTGAAAACTGTTATATCGAGCCGCCGCTGCACGCCAACTGGGGCGGCCGCCATGTGCATTTCGGCAGCGGGGTGTACGCAAACTTCAACCTGACGCTGGTGGACGACGCCCATATTTATGTGGGCGACTGTGTGATGTTCGGCCCCAATGTCACGGTGGCCACAGCGGGGCATCCCATTGAGCCGGGCCTGCGCCGTCAGGCCATGCAGTACAACGCCGACGTCCGCATCGGCAGCAACGTGTGGGTGGGCGCGGGCGCGGTCATCCTGCCGGGCGTGACCATCGGGGATGACACGGTCATCGGCGCGGGCAGCGTGGTGACGAAGGACATCCCGGCGGGCGTGGTAGCCGTGGGCTGCCCCTGCCGTGTGCTGCGCCCCATCGGCCCGCAGGACAGGGAGACCTACTTCCGGGGCCGGAAGATCGACGTGCCGCTGGAATAGCGGTGCGCGGCATCCGGCACAGAAGGGAAAGCATGTCAAAGTGGAAAAGGAATATCTGATCCGGCAGGCCCCGGCAAAGGCGCTGCTCGCGTTTTCAACGCCTATGATCATCGGCAATCTGTTCCAGCAGCTTTACACGATGACGGATTCTGTTATTGTGGGCCAGGCTGTGGGTGAAAGCGCGTTGGCGGCCGTGGGGGCTTCCTATGTTCTGACGAATGTGTTCATCTCCATCGCCATCGGCGGCGGGGTGGGCGCGTCCGTTCTCACCAGCCAAGCCTTCGGGCGGCGGGACTATCACAGGATGAAGCGCTTTATCTCCACGGCGCTGTTCACATTTCTGGCCGTGAGCCTGCTGCTGGGCGGGTTCGGGCTTGCCTTCAGCGGGCAGATCATGGCATGGCTGCGTACGCCCGCGTCCATTCTGGACGATGCGGCGGTCTATCTCAATATTTATTTTCTGGGCCTGCCCTTTTTGTTTATGTACAATGTGCTCTCAGCCATGTTTAACGCGCTGGGGCGTTCCAAGGTGCCGCTGTACCTGTTGATTTTTTCTTCGGTGCTGAATGTGGGGCTGGACCTGTATCTGGTGCTGACGCTGAAGATGGGCGTGGCGGGCGTCGCATGGGCAACGCTCATTGCCCAGGGAGTATCCGCCGTGGCTGCTTTCCTGTTGTTTGCGCGGGAGCTGCGGGCCTACGATGCCCCGTCGGCCGTGTGCTTCGATGTGCGGGAACTGAAAAACATGGCCCGCGTGGCGCTGCCGTCCGTCTTTCAGCAATCCACGGTGTCCATCGGCATGATGCTGGTACAGTCCGTGGTGAACAGCTTCGGCGCCGAGACGCTGGCGGGTTATTCCGCGGCCATGCGTATCGAGAGCATCTGCACCGTGCCCATGGCGGCGGTGGGCAACGCGATGTCCTCCTACACCGCGCAGAACATCGGCGCGGGGGAGTACAGCCGTGTGCGCAGGGGATACCGGGCGTGCTATGGCATTTTGGCCGCGTTCGCGCTGGTGATCTTCGCGGCGCTTCAGTGCTTTTCGCAGCAGCTCATTGCGCTGTTCCTCAACGCGGAAAGCTCACGCCTCGCGCTGGAGACCGGAACGTCCTGCATTCGTTTCCTGGGGTGGTTCTATATCCTCATCGGCCTGAAAATGGCCACGGACGGCGTGCTGCGCGGCGCGGGAGACATGGGCGCGTTTACCGCAGCAAATCTTGTCAACCTGACGCTGCGCGTGGTTCTGGCGGCAGTGCTGGCGCCCCGGCTGGGCATCCGGATGGTATGGTATGCGGTGCCTGTGGGCTGGGCGGCCAATTACCTTATCTCGTTTTTGCGTTACCGAACGGGCCGCTGGCGGGAGCGCGGCGCAGGGCTGCTGGCCTGACCGCGGCAGAAAAATCTGCTTGACAGCCGCGAAAACTTGTGTATAATATGGAATATACGCAAAAAACGATGACGAGAAGAGTAAGCTGCGCAGGCTTTTTCAGAGAGCTCCCGGCTGGTGGAAGGGAGCAAAGCGGGCATAGCTGAACATGGCCTCTGAGTTGCGTGCGCGAGCCCTTGGCAAGCGCATGACGGGCGCACCCGTTACAGTGCCGCGCTGTAACCCGTTTCATCCGCGGGCGCAGCGGCTGAGGCTTTTTCCGTGAGGAAAGAGCGAAACAAGGTGGTACCGCGAGCATTTCTGCCCGTCCTTGGAACGTAAGTTCCGGGGACGGG
>ERZ827168.2968-NODE-2968-length-18345-cov-3.519628_pt1 | contig 18345 bp, 14 predicted proteins | sample MGYA00519868_ERZ827168 | MGnify/ENA primary metagenome ERZ827168 (study PRJEB31778, sample SAMEA3449271) | human gut metagenome | biome: human gut; feature: human-associated habitat; material: faeces | place: United Kingdom | collected 2010/2012 ...
AATTGCTTCGGCATATTCTGGATTCGTTTTATGGCATGCTGGATTTTCTGGCTCAATTCCTTTGGTAATAGCGAGCGGAGACTTTTCTGCAACAGGAGGTTCATTGACTGAAGCCGTTCCCGTAAGTCAAACTCTATTTTCAAGTTATAATATTTTTATAGTAGTTGGAATGTGGATTTTGCTTCCAATCATTAATGTTTTGATGCATCCTAAAAATGAGGAAGATGTATTTGTTATCGACCCAAAATTGATAGAAGATTTAAAAGTTGACGATGTATCTAAAGACGACCCTAATAAATTGCAACCTAAAAGCGGACTTTATTTTTCAGCGGTTTCAAAAGAAGAGTTTGCAAAAATGACTCCTGCAGAAAAATTGGAAAATAGTTGTTTTGTAAACTATATTCTTGCAATATTAGGATTTTCATATATAGTCTATTATTTCGTTAATTCGGCTAAACAAGGCAAATTTGATTTGAATTTGAATATTGTCAATTTAATATTCTTAATGCTTGGAATTTTCCTACACAGAACGCCAAGAAGTTTAATAGACGCTTTCGGCGAAGCAAGTAAAGGAGCATCTGGAATAATATTACAATTCCCATTATATGCTGGTATTATGGGTATAATGACGGGAGCTTCTGCAGAAGGCGTTTCTTTGGCAAGCGTAATAAGTAATTTCTTTGTTAATATATCAACTGTTAAAACTTTCCCACTATTCACATTCTTAAGCGCAGGAATAGTTAACTTATTCGTTCCATCAGGCGGCGGACAATGGGTTGTTCAAGGACCTATAATGATGCCTGCGGGATTAGAGATTGGAGTTGACCCTGCAAAAACTGCAATGTGTATAGCTTACGGCGACAGTTGGACAAATATGATTCAGCCGTTTTGGGCTTTGCCTGCGCTCGGCTTGGCTAAACTTGGAGCAAGAGATATTATGGGTTATACTTTAATAGTTCTTATTGTTAGCGGATTAGTCATAGCGGCTGGGGTATTCTTCTTATAAAGCAATAATGGTATACCTCCTTTATTGACATTGGTTTTTGGGGCATGTAGAAATACATGCCCTGATTATTTTAAAGCACTAAATTATTTTAAAATAATAAAGCCCGCCGTCCAAAAGAACGACAGGCTCAAATCTTATTATCTACTCTTTTTACTTTTTTAATTTATTTGCTTAACAACATATATTGAACCGTTTTGCCATTTCTAGTTATATTTACATAACCGTCTGCGAATAATTTAACATCGGCTCTATCTCCGCCAGCAAGCAATACATAGCTTCCGCCTTTACAAGCAGGACCAAAACCTTGATAGAATCTTATACCGTCAATTTCCATGTAATAAGGTACTCCGCCTACTTTAGCGATTCCACCGTCTTTATTTATGAAAGTGAATCCGTCAAATTGTCTTAAATTTCCTTTAGGGTCGATTGTCAATCCAGAAATTGGTTTTTCAGGAACTGCTGGTTTTTCAGGGGCTACAGGCTCTGGTTCTGGAGTCGGCGTAGGCTCTGGAGTTGGTTCTGGAGTCGGCGTAGGGTCAACTACTACAGTTGAATCTTCAGCTTCTGAAAAAGACACAGCTTGCGTAGGTTTGTTTTTACAAGCCACTGACATTATTGCTACCATAAGGGCAATTGCTAATAGATATAAGATACTTTTGTTTTGTTTTGTTTTAGTCATAATAACTCTCCTCGTTGGATTAACCAACATTTTTTTATTTATTTTCTATACTTAAGATAAGAATTATTTTTAAAAAGTCAAGCATTTTTTTTATTTATTTTTAAATCTATTTTTAATTTTTATTAAATAAAATAATAAAAGTAAAACAATAATACTTAAAAGCAATTATTTATAAATCAAAAAGCTTTTATTTTTAATATATCATGTATATGAACTATTCCGATTGGAATTTTGCCTTTATCCGTATCTTCAACTACTACAAGATTAGTTATTTTGCCTTCCATTATATGCAAAGCCTCTCCTATTAAAGTGTCTTCGTATATAACTTTAGGATTTTTATTCATTATATCGGCTACGCTTTTCGATAAAATATTTTCCGCCGATTTATTTTTTATTAAAAGTCTTTTCAAATCTCCGTCCACTATTATTCCGCTTAAAATATTATTATCGTCCGTTATTATCGCAATTCCCAATTTACATTCTATTATTTTAAATAAAGCGTCATATAAAGTGGTTGATAAATTAATTATAGGCAAATTATCTTTATGCATTATAGATTTAACTCTTGCAAGTTGTCTGCCCAAACTTCCGCCAGGATGAAATATTGCAAAGTCTTCGGCTTTAAATCCTCTTAATTCCATTAATGCCGTAGCCAAAGCGTCCGATATTCCTAAAGACGCCGTAGTGCTTACGGTTGGCGCTAATTTAAGAGGACATGCTTCTTCTTTCACATGAGTAAGCAAAGTTATTTTAGCGTTTTTCGATAAAGTAGAATCTTTTTCGTTGGTAATCGCTATATAAGGAATATTTTGTCTGCATAACCAATTTACTAATTCTATTATCTCTCTCGATTCTCCGCCTTTTGAATATAATATTAAATAATCGTTTTTCGTTATCATTCCGAAATCGCCATGCAAACATTCGTTAGGGTCGACAAAAAAACTTGGCGTTCCCGTTGATGCGAAAGTCGCAGCCGCCTTTCTTGCAATATGTCCGCTTTTGCCAACTCCCGAAGTTATAACTCTGCCTTTAATCTTAAATAATTCATTAACCGCATTTTCAAAATTGCAATCCAAATTTTCGGATAAACTTTTAAGATTTTCGCTTTCAAGAAGTAGAGTAAATTTTCCTCTCTCTATTATATTCATTTTATTCTCTTTTTAATTTTAATCGATTCTATTTCTATATAGTTTACAAAGCTTATTAAATCTCCTGCTAATCCTTCAATAGCTTTGTCTATATATTTTTTATCTTTTAATTTTTTCTTGTATAAATCTATTTTTTTATAGTTAATTACTACAGCCGTTTTCATATCTCACCCCTAAATAAATATATCTTCTATAAAAGATATTTCTCTGCCATTAAGGGTATCGTCTATTAAAACAGCCCCAAAGGAACATTTTTGATTTAAACCTAATCCACTATTAATTAAGTATTCTTCCGCGGTTTCGTATAATTTCTTTTTTTTACGCTCCGATATAGAGTCCGCCGAATATCCAAAACTTCCCTGTCTTCGATATTTTACTTCAATAAACACAATAACAACTCCTTTTGTCATTACTAAATCTATCTCTCCTCGATTCTTTCCTCTAAAATTTCTTTCAAGTAATTTAAATCCGAGTTTTTCGAGATATTTTAAGGCAATTTCTTCTCCTTCATTGCCTATAATTTTATTGTTTTTCATTATTATATTTTAATCTTTATTTAATATTTTTTTGTCTACCTCCTCCAAAAATTTATCGTCTCTATCTATTCCGTTTATAAATATTTGATTATTCTCAACCAAATTTACAACCTCTCCATTTTCTATAATATTTCCGCTATTATCAGAAACTATTTTTATAATAGGTCTTATAGGAAAATTAGTATTCGTTGCAAAAACTAAACCCTTTCTATTATCATTTAAAATAACGACAGAACCTATAGGATAAACGCTAAATATAGCGACAAAAACTTTAGAAATTGTAGGGTCGTATTTAATTTTTGCTCCATGTATTATATGCCTAACCGCGTCAAATAATAATTTCTTTTCTACATTATTATTTTTATTGAAATTTAAACTTTTTTCATCTATAGCTATTCTTCTATTTTTCATTACCTTTTCCGCTTCATGCGCAACCGCTACAATTTTAGCGTATAAATGTATTTCATTTCCCGATATTCCTCTTGGATAACCTTTTCCGTTAAAATATTCATGATGTTCTAAAGAAATTACCGCAACCTCTTCTTCAAATCTAAAATTGCTTTTCATTAATTTATAACCGTAAACGGTGTGTTTTTTAATTTCGGCGTATTCTTCGGGACTATGTTTATATTGTTTATTTAATATTTTTTCAGGAACTTTAACCAAACCTATATCGTATAAAATCGCTCCAAGTCCAAGTTTCTTTAATATTCCATCGGATAATTTCATTTGCTTGCCTATAATTAAAGATATTATTGCGACATTTAAAGAACGAACATAATAAAAATCTTCTTTATTAAAATTAAATATGCTTAAAAGTTCTATAAAACTATTTAAATTTCTATTCATTATATCTAAAAGTCCGTCTATAATCTCGTTAAGCTCTTTCATATTTACAAGATTATTATGTCTAAAATTTCCCAAATTATTTTTTGTTTGTTTTATTATATTCAAATAAATATTCTTAAATACTTTATATTCTCTTAAAAATTTTTCAAAATCTTGAACGGAGTTATGAGTAGCGTCTTCGTTTTCCAAATCTTTAATAAAAACTTCGTTTATATCCCATTTTTTTAATCTGTTTATATCTTCGTCCGTTATTTTAATATATTTGCTTATAGCGATAAAATCGTTATCCAAATATATGTCTTTCCTTTCGGCTTGGGATTTAATATCCTGCGTTTTTAATTTAGCAAAATTTTCCATTATTATAACTCTGCCTTTAATTTGTATATATATCTTAATATTATACTAACAGCTTCATAAAGCGAATAAGGAATTTCTTCTCCTATATCTAATTTCATTAAACTTTTTGCCATATCTTCGTCTGAAACTACGGGAACATTATATTTCTTTGCAAGCTCGACTATTTTTTTAGCAAGCAATTTTTCTCCTTTCGATATAACTATAGGAGCGTTATGAATTTCCCTTTCATATAATAAAGCTATCGCATTTTCAATATCTTTATTCATTTGCATATTCCATTTTTAATTTTAAATTATCAAAAATTTTAAGCTCTTCGTCAATAATATATTTTGTATCTCTGCATTTTTTATATAAATTTTTATCAAATAATTTTAAAGTTATTAAATATTCGTTTTCAAATCTTTCAATTATAATTTTGCATAATTCTTTATTTTCTTCATTGTCGTAAGCTATAAAACTGTATTTATTATTTTTTCTATCTCCGTTTATATATAATAATATTTCTTTTAATTCATTATCTATTATAAAAGGAATCGGAATAAAATAAAAAAGCGAATTATTTTTATCTTTTCTATTAAGCGATAATATTTTTAAAATCATAATTATTATATCTTTATTATATTTATTATCCTTATCTTCAAAATATAATTCGTTATGAAGCATGTCAAAGAGCATAAACCAAACGCTAAAATATCCGTTGGTTTCTATATAATTTTTTAAAAATTCCCTATCGTTTCTTTTTAAATTAAAAATCATGTTTTTTAATATTTCGGCTAATTTATAATTTTTGTTAGAGTTTTTTATTGATAAGTCAAAATTTACGATTTTATTAAAGATATTTCCAAAATTTTTAATCTCTTCTTCCGTGAAATAAATATTATTTTTCATAGCGTTAATAAAAAATTCTTTTTTTTCGTTATTCGGCAAATATTTTAAGACGGTTTCATAGTAAATTATATTTTGATTATTTACTTTTATATTTTTTGACAATAATAAATTTGCTATTTGAGAATTTTCTTTTCCTGCAGAACTTATGTTAACCGAAACACCATTTTTTATATTTTCTTTAGCTTCTGCAATTCTTTCTTCATCTCTTTCAATTGTATCAATCTTTCCACCATCTTTTAAATATTCTGAAAAACACATTGCAGAATATCCAACAGCCGTGCCAATTTCAAGTATTTTTTCTGGTCTTTTCTCTGTTAAATATTTATCTATAACTTCTAAAGTGTCATCCATAATAATTGGAATATGTCTTTCAAGTGCATATTCTTTTATTTTTAGTAGTTCATCTTTGTTCATTTTACTTTTTCCTCTTATATATTATCTCAATTCTTATAAACTCGACATTAATTATAACACTAAATGTCCCATTTTAGCAAGTTTTTAAGGGAATTTAAACTTTTTATGTAAATTTATATAATTTTGCACGCCTCTACTTAGATTATTCCTATTTCTTCCCATTTTCTAATTTTCGAATCTTAAATCCTTATAGTCATGTATATCAAATCCGTATTTTTTATAAATTTCACTTACTTTATCTAAAGATAATTTATTCTTATCAATTTCTAATTTTTCAATCATTTCTTCTACTTGCTCTTTACTTTTCCCTTCAATTTCAAGATAAGTTGGAATCATAGGCCATGAATCAATATCAAACTCTATATTTCCTAATCTATATATAGTTCTTTTGTTTTCTTGGTACATACTATGTTCATACCCTAACATATTCAATATTTCATCGGTTTTTTCAAAATCTGACACTTCCACTTCTAATTCCTTTACACTACCTATTTCTTTTTTAGCAGATTTTTCCTTAATTGTTAATGTCGTTTTAGTTCCATTTGTCCTTAATCTAATAAATCGGCCTCTATATTCTTCGTGAAAATTATATAAATTTCTTTTCTGAAAAAATTCGCCCTCTTTTACAGCTCCAATCTCTAATAATTTTTTTTCAATTTTCATAACATCTATATCTAATACTGTTATTTCATATTCATTTTCCATTCTTACTTTTTCCCCTTTATAATATAAAGCTGAATCCTTTGCAAATTTAGCAAAAACAGGCATTCTGTAGATGCCTGTTTTTTTTGCAATAAAGTTTCTATATTTTCCAAAAGAATCAATTATTCTATCTTCTTGCAGCTTTTTCTCTGTCTTTGTTGTTTAATATTACTTTTCTTAGTCTAATATTTTTTGGTGTTACTTCAACAAGTTCGTCTTCTGCAATGAATTCTATTGCTTTTTCTAGTGATAATTGAATTGGTGGAACCAATCTTAATGCATCATCAGATCCTGAAGCTCTTGTGTTTGTAAGGTGTTTTTCTTTACAAACGTTTATAGAAATATCTTCATTTCTAGAGTTTATACCAACTATCATTCCTTCATAAACTTCCACACCAGGTCCTATGAATAATTCTCCTCTTAATTGAGCGTTGTACAATCCATAAGTGATTGATGTTCCTTGTTCGAATGCAACTAAAACTCCTCTTGTTCTTGCTTGAATGTCTCCTTTGTATGGTTCATAGCAATCGAATATTGAGTTCATTGTTCCAGTTCCCTTTGTATCTGTTAAGAATTCTGTTCTATAACCAATTAATCCACGTGCTGGAATCTTGAACTCTATTTTTGTATGTCCGGCTTCTGCTGGTTCCATGTTCTTCATTTCAGCTTTACGTCTTCCTAATTTTTCTATAACTGTTCCGATTGCATCGTCTGGTACGTTTACAACTAAGTCCTCTATTGGCTCACATTTTACACCATCAATCTCTTTGAAAATAACCTTTGGACGAGATACTAGAAGTTCGTATCCTTCTCTTCTCATTTCTTCTATTAATACAGATAAGTGTAATTCTCCACGTCCGCAAACTTCGAAGCTATCTGGAGAAGCAGTTTCCTTAACACGTAAACTTACGTTTCTTTCTAGCTCTTTGAATAATCTGTCTCTGATGTGTCTTGATGTAACAAATTCTCCTTCTTGTCCTGCAAAAGGTCCATTGTTTACACTAAATGTCATAGAAACTGTTGGTTCATCTATGTTTACAAATGGTATTTTTTCTGGATTTGCCAAATCACAAATTGTATCTCCGATGCTGATATCTGGAATACCTGATATAGCAACTATATCACCGGCGTCAACTTCATCAACTTCAACTCTTTTTAATCCCATGTATGTGAACAATTTAGCAATTTTTCCTTGTGTATTTTTTTCTTGTTTACAAATTGAAACTGGCATTCCATTCTTTATTTTACCACGTTCGATTCTTCCTATTGCAATTCTTCCTAAATAATCATCATAATCTATATTAGATACTAACATTTGCATTGTTCCATCCATATCACATGTTGGAGGTTCAATCTTATCGATTATTGTATCAAATATGCAAGTAATGTTATCAGAATCATCTGACAAATTCATTTTTGCAATTCCGTTTTTAGCTGATGCATAAATAACTGGGAAATCTAATTGTTCATCAGAAGCATTTAATTCTATGAATAATTCAATAACCTTGTCTAATGCTTTTTCAGGTTCTGCACCTGGTCTATCTATTTTGTTTATTACAACTATTGGTTTTAGGTTAAGTGCTAAAGCTTTCTTTAAAACTTCTCTTGTTTGAGGCATTGGGCCTTCAAAAGCATCTACTAATAGTAAAACACCATCAACAGTTTTTAATACACGCTCAACTTCTCCACCGAAATCAGCATGTCCAGGAGTATCAACTATATTAATTTTTACTCCATTATACATAACAGATGTATTTTTTGAAAGAATTGTAATTCCTCTTTCCTTCTCAATATCTCCAGAATCCATTACTCTTTCTGCTACTTGTTCATTCTCTCTGAAAACATGGCTCTGTCTTAAAAGTGCATCAACCAATGTAGTTTTACCATGGTCAACGTGTGCAATTATTGCAATATTTCTAATATTTTTGTTATTCATTTTTCCCCCTCTTCGCCCAATTGGGACGTCCCTTTTTGTGCGATTTTAATTTAATTATTTTAATCTTACTATTTTAATTATCTCTCATAAAATATAATTTTATAAATTTGATTTAACTTATAAATAATATACAAAATTCATCTTTTTACATGCTTTTACCTTGCCATATATCTCTAGCAATATCCAAGGTTTTCGCCCAAAAAGGTGCGTCCCCTCTGGGCGAAATTTTATTATGCATTCTCTTTATATTCTTGTGATGTTCCTTCTAATTCTCTTATCGATAATTCTATTTTTTTGTTTTCAAAATCTATGTTTATTATTTTTGCATTTACTTTTTGTCCAACTTGAAGCTCTTCTTCAGGCTTTGCTATTTTTCTTTCACAGATTTGTGAAATATGAATTAGTCCCTCTATTCCTTTTTCTAATTCTGCAAATGCTCCAAAAGGCATTATTTTAGAAATTTTTACTTTTACCACATCTCCAACATGGTATTTTTCTTCTACTTTATTCCAAGGATTTGGACCTTTTTTCTCATAAGATAATTTAAATCTCTTATTCTCTTTATCAAGCTCTTTTACACTTACTTCAATGCTTTGTCCAACTTCCAATATATCTCTTGGGTTTTGGTTTCTTCCCCAAGTCATTTCTGATATATGTAAAAGTCCTTGTGCACCACCAATATCAACAAATGCTCCATAATCGCTTATTGCTGTTACAGTACCTGTATATTTCTTTCCAACTTCAATGTTGTTCCAAAATTCTTCTTCTTTTGCTTTCTTTTCTTCCTCAACTAAATCTTTTACAGAACCGATAATTTTCTTTGCTCTTTCATCGTTTTCTATAACTCTAAATCTAATTGTTTTTCCTTTATAAGAGCTTACATCTTCGTCTCTTCCAACTTCTGATAATGAAATTGGTATAAATACTCTAATTAAATTCTTGTATAATACGACTAATCCATTTTTATTAGTCTGCTTAACTTCTTCTTCAAATACTTCTTTGTTGTCTACTTTTTCTTTGAATTCTTTTCTTATTTCTTTTATTTTTGCGTGTTTACAAGACATTAATACATTGCCTTGTCCGTCATTTAATTTCAATACATCTGCTTTTATCTTATCTCCAACCTTATATTCATCAGCTGGTTCTAGTCCTTTTTCACTAAAATATTCGTTTCTTGGTATAATTCCATCTGCTTTATAACCGATATCTACAAATATTTCGCCTTTTCCATTAATTTCAACTATTGTACCTGTTATAGTACTTCCAACTTTTACTTTCTTAAAAGTTTGATTTATTATATCTTCAAATGTTAAATTATCTTCAAATTTTTCCATAAAAATCCTTCATTTCTATATAGTTTTGAGTCTATTTTGACTGTGTTTTTCGAAGTTTTAGTATTTTTATAACAATTCCAAAACTGAAATGCTATAAACCAATAACTTTTTCGCCCAAAAAGGGGCGTCCCTATTGGGCGATTTTCTGTTGTCAATTATACATTATTTTGCTTGATTTGTCAACATAATTATGCTGTCCATAATTTCTTTTGTTGCCTTTTCTATATCTTCTTTTTCTGGATTTTTTGGTTCGTAATTTGTATAATCTAGTGGCTTGCCATAGTTTAATTTTACCTTAGTAAATGGTTTGAATGTTCCTTGTATTCCAACTGGTACTACTTTTGTTTTGGTTTTTAAAGCCATATATGCTGCTCCATTTTGTACTTTTGCACCTTTTGCTAAGCCTTTTCTTGTTCCTTCCGGAAATAAACCTAGTGCTTCACCGTTTTTTAATGCAGTAAGGTTCATTTTCATTGCCTCTATATCTCGCATTCCTCTCTTTACAGGAATTACATCAAATACATGTGCAAACCAGTTTAAAAATTTGTTGTGGAATAGTTCTTCTTTAGCAATAAATCTTATTCTTCTCTTGCTTGCAGTTACTAAACCTATTGCATCCCAGGTATTTAAGTGATTAGCACAAACAATTACAGGTCCCTCCATAGGAAGGTTTTCTTCATTTATTTTTTCTATTCTAAACACAACCTTGTAAAAAGCATGTAAAATTGCTTTTATAGTCGCTCTTTCTATTTTCTTCCATGTTGTTTCTGGTCTCACCCAATATATTTTTTCTTGCTCTTTTTTTTCCTTTAATTTTTTATCTATTACATTGCTTATGGCTTTTTCTACTTCTTTTATAGTCATTTCTGAGCCATCTATAACCACTGCATCTTCTGCCACTTTTAAGGCTCCCATCTCTTTTTCCATGTCATTTTTATCACGTTTCTTTATATTTTCTAAAACCTCTTCATATGACATTTCGATGCCTTTTTCTTCGTTTTGTTTAACTCTTCTTTTAGCTCTTACTTCTACATTTGCGTCAAGATATATTTTTACGTCTGCATTTGGAAATATTACAGTTCCAATGTCTCTTCCTTCCATTATTACATCTTTTCCTTGAGCCATTTTTCTTTGAAGCCCTGCCATTGCAACTCTTACTTGCTTTATACTTGAAACAGGTGATACATTTGCAGATACTTCCTTGCTTCTTATTTTATCAGTTACATCTTGACCATTCAAAAATACTTTTTGTTTTCCTTTTTCAGTACTTAATTCTATTTGAATGCTCTTTAACATTTCTGCAATTTTTTTTTCTTCATCCATTCCAATATTTTGGTTCATCATTTCTAGTGTAACACATCTATAAGTTGCACCAGTATCTATATTTACTAGATTATATTTTTTTGACAATCTGCTTGCCATAGTTCCTTTGCCTGTTCCTGCAGGTCCATCTATTGCTACTATAAAAGACATTTTCTTCTCCGTCCCCAAAATGTACTTTCCATACACTTTGCATATTTTTTATTCTTCATTCATATGAATTCCCTTTGCAACTAAATCAATTTTTATTATATTCATCGCAGTTTGTTTTTCTATTTCTTTTTTTACCCTTGCTTTATAATTCTGTAATACCTCTATAATATTATTTCCATAATTTATAATTACCTCTAAGTATATTGATATTCCATCTCCATAGTTTTGAGTCCTTATTCTGGAAACATCATATATTTCTGGCATTTTCTTGGCTACTCTTTCGGCAATTTGTCTAAACACACTGTCCGATATAGTAAAATTTCCAAGATAACTAAAAGTAGGCCTTATTATTGATTTTTCTGATATATAAGGTGTTCCACCTTTTGATTTAAATATTTGTAGTGGATCTAGAATATATCCAGAAAAATCCTTTTTTATTTCAAATGTTGGTACTGGTATTACGTGTTTTCCTTGTGTAACACGTATATTACGAGCCTTTTCCATCTCTTCTTCTGTTGCAACTTCGTTTATATAAATTGTTTTCTCAAGAGGTGGTAAATCCAAGCTTTCTATTATTTTCTGTATCATTTTGTCTGATGTTCCCAAAATCAATAAACTATCTGGTTTGTATTTTTTGAAAGCTTTTTTCATATCAGCTTGTTCTTTTTCTTCTATAAAAAGTGCATGTTTTACAGTCTCTATTTTAGTTGTAGCCTTTTTGGCTGATGTACCTGCTAATACTTCATTTTCATTTATTAACAGACCATCATCTATTATGTAATGAATGTTATTTTCTCTTGCAACTAATTGTGCTCTGTAACTCTTGCCAGTTCCAGATGGTCCAACAAAGGCCAATACTCTCATTTTCTGTTTTTCCACTTTTATCAACCACACCTTTCTTTTTAATTTATTTTACATACATTAAGATTTATATAATTTTACTTTATTTTTCACTTCACAAATTTGATAAATTCAATTTAATAATAACATTTACACATGGAAAACAATATTTAAAAGGCAAGGTCACATACGTGGTGTATGTAACCGTGTTTTAAATATTATTTATCACTACAAAAAGTCTAATTATTTTTCAATTAGTTCAAATGTATATCTATAATCCTTATACTTATTTACAAATTGCTTTTCATCATGTTTAGTCACATCATATTTTTCTGCTATTTCATCACATAACTGATGCGTATTTTCATTTTCTACAATCCAAATTCTTCCCGTATAATTATCTAAAATTTTTGATAAATCTTCTTCTATTGCCATATATGGTGCAAAAGCTTTGTATGCATCATGTACTCCCCAATGTTCTTTATTGTAGAAATATGATGTATTATCATGATTTTGTGACACTTCTGTTGTTATAACAGCTCCATTTATAGCTCCAGAGTATATAATTATATCTCCATCTTCAATGTTTTCATCTAAGTATGTTTTAAAATCTCTATTATTTTCAGCATAGTTTTCTCTTATAGTTTTACAGTTACTAAATGCTGACAAGGTCAATATTATAAGGCATATTGTAATCATACGTACCTTGTTTGTATCTTTTGCCATAAAATATGCAATAGAAAACATGAATGCACCATTCAATATTAATAAATATCTACTTAATAAAATCACACTGTGTAACACAGCACAAATTACTAGCACTAGAAGAATTATTCCTATATAGATGATGAATCCCCAAGTACCAGGTTTTCTTTCTTTTTTTGGCGTGCTTGCTACCATATAAATTAAATATGCATAAAATGCTGTTGATAGTATTATTGGCTGGAATGTCAAATTTCCTTTATATTGAACTGTTAATATTTCATATATTGAACCTGGAAAAGTTAATGTAATCCAGAAACTTGTTCCTTTTAAATGGCTTGCAAACACTATAAGCCATGGCAAATATGCTACAACTTGTAGCACTGCCGTTATTGTAAATTTTATTAAATCTTGTTTTCTTTCTTTTCTATTCTTGATTAGATATATGAATAAAGCCAAGTTTATAACGCCTGCTAATAGTACTCCATAATAATGAGTGTATGCCAATGCTAAGCTACTTAGTCCGAAAAATACATATGTTAATTTATGAATGTCTTTCTTATAAATTCTATAAGCATATATACACATAATAGTTCCCAAAAGCATTCCTAAAGAATACATTCTTATTTCTCCAGCGTATTGTGCAGATACAGGTAACATTAGTGTTAAGAAAGAAAACCAAAAACCAACTTTTTCTCCGAAGTCTTTACGAATGTGTGTATATCCAAGTATTGCAGTTAATGCAATCGTGATTGCTGAAAACAATCTATAAACAATAATATTCTCTCCAAATATTAAATTTAAAATATGCAAACAGAAATAATAAAATGGTGGATGTACATCATAGCTTGTTATATTCCATATTTCTGAAAAAGAATGCCTTACAATTCCTATTGTGTAACTCTCATCGAACCACATATTTGTATGAAATATTGATAGACTTATAAATATTATTCCAAGCACAATTACTGCTATATGTATAAGCTTTGGTTTTAAAATTTTTTGAAGTTTTTCTCCCATTTTAATCACATTCCCCTTATATATAAATTTTATAAAATTAATATCACAAAGTTTTTTCTTATAATCATATAAGCCTTTTAAACTTCTATAATAATAAGAACTAACAAATTCTTCTAATATTGAAGAGGCAAAAGTATCTAATATAGCTTTACATAAATAGTCGTTATTTTTTAAAAAAGCCTCTAAATCCCCAATTATTTTTTTAAAATCGTTATTTTTATTAGACTCAATTTTCATCTCATAAAAGATAGAAAAAATTAAATCATATATACTTTGATAATGATAATAAAATGTTTGTCTTTTCATTTTTAATTTATCACAAAGCATGATAACACTTATGTCTTCTATTGGATAAATTTTTAATAATTCTAAAAAAGAATCTTGGATCTTTTTTTCACTCTTACTCATTTATGACTCCTTTTTAAGAATTTAATTATTTGTTTACGATATGTGCTAATTACAAAGCTAATAGCCATTAAACCAAAAGCTACAAAAATTAAAATTGTTAATGTATAGCCATAACTTGGATCAATTAACGGTCTTATATCTAGTAAATTAAACTTCGTATAAATAGAAATTAAAAACATAAACGCAACAGAAATAGCACTTCCTATCAATATAATCGTACGATAGAAATTAAATTTATAACAAGTTTGAACTAAAATAAAATATACTGAAATAGTTATAATATCAGGGATAGAATTAACACCATAATTACTATACGAATAAATATACGAATAAATAAATAAACCCATAATTAAACCAGAAATTATACAACCATTAGGAACAGCCTTTTTAAAAATATTACCTAAAAAATTACCTTCAAGTTTCTCATTATTAGGTTCTAAAGCAAGTAAGAAAGCAGAAATTCCTATAGTTACAATTTCCCAAGAATAGAAATTATTAGGAACAAATGGCCATGAAACTGGTTCATTTACTTGAGCTAAAGTAACAATACTATATAAGATAAAGAATATATTTAAAGTAATACTAAATATAGTCTTAGTTAAAAATAACGAACATGTTCTTTGAAGATTATTAATAACTCTTCTTCCTTGAGCAACAATTTCAGGCAATGATTCAAAATCATTATTAGTGAGAACTAAATTAGCTATATCTCTAGCAGCTCTACATCCACTTTTAACGCTTATAGAAACATCTGCACTTTTCATAGCTAAAATATCATTAATACCATCACCAAACATTGCGACATTTAATTTATTATCACGCAATGTTTTAACAATTACTTCTTTTTGCTCTGGTGTAACTCTTCCAAAAACATTATATTTTGTAGCTACGTCTTTAACTTCATCTAAAGACATTCCTTCTAAAGAAATATATTTATCAGCATTTTTAATACCAACTTGTTCAGCAATTCGACTAACTGTTAAAGGATTATCTCCACTTATAACTTTTATATTAACATCGTTTTGAATAAACCAAGAGATGGTTTCTTTTGCTTTATCTCTAATTCTATCTTGAATAATAACTAAACCAATCGGAGTGATTCTATTAGGTAATTTATCATTAACTATACCCTTATTAGATTGTCCAATAACTAAAACTCTAAATCCTTCTTCGCTATATTTATCAATCTTAGCTTTTAACCCTCTATCATTAGTTAAATCAAAGAATCCGTATGCGCCATAAACAATAGTTCCAACATCTTCTAAAGTAGCAGCAGAATACTTAATTGAACTATCAAAAGGTATTTGATTTGTAGATCTAAATATTTCTTTTCTTCCACAATAATCTTCTAAAGCCATCGCAGTAAAATTATCATCTTGTGTAGCATATAAAACTGAAGAAATATATGCTTCTATTTTTCCTTTTACATATTTCTTTTCATTCAATATTTCAATATTATATACTGCCATAGAACCATCAGTAATAGTTCCTGTTTTGTCAATGCAAAGTGTATCAACTCTAGCTAACGTTTCTGTAGAATATAAATCTCTAACAAGAACATTTTTCTTACTTAATTCAATCGTTCCTACTGCTAAACTAGTTGAAGCTAATAAATACATTCCAGAAGGAATCATTGAAATAAGGCTTCCTGCCATTTGACCAACATTATCAACAAATGCTTCCCAAGAAGAAAAAGCAGCTTCCATAATTCCTTTTTCTATTAAGACAACAAGGCCAATTAATATAACGATAAAAGAAATAATTTTAAATAAATAGTTGAGTTTAGAATAGATTTGCGATTTTGGACGCTTATATTCTTTTGATTTTGATTGTAATTCTTGAATATAATTTTGTGCTCCAACTCGTTCTACACGTGCTCTAATTTCTCCATTAGTAACATATGTTCCACTATAAATCATATTACCTGCAATCTTTTTTACAGGTATAGATTCTCCAGTAATTAACGATTCATTTAGTGAAGCTTTTCCAGTTAAAATAATTGCATCACAAGGAACATTATCATCACTTTTTAAAACAAGAACATCATCTAATACAATATTTTCAGGATCTATTGATTTAATTTTACCTTCTCTAATTACTTTTACTTTACTTTTATTTGTCAACGATAAACGATCAACCATTCTTTTTGCTCGAATATCTTGCATTAATCCAATAGTAGTATTTCCAATTAAAATAATTAAAAATACACAACTAGTCCATAATCCTGCAGCAATTAAAATTACACCTATAACAATTAATAAAATATTAAAGAATGTGGTGTTTATATTTTAAATATCCGCAAGTAGTTTTCTAGTAATGCATTGTAACATTCTTGAACTAAGAAATAGCTACTATTGAAACTAAAATAATAATGTAGTAAATTTAAATTAGTGATTAATAACATTAAAGGGGATATTATTATGAAAATTAGGAAATTTTTGAAAGTATTAAATTTTTTATTTATTATTTTGGCGGCAGAAGTAATAATTGGACTAGTATGTATAACAAATAAGATAAAAGATGCTAAGTATGAAGAAGATAAAACTAGTATTACTCAAATAGCAATTAATCCAATTGAGAAAAAATTGGCTAGTTCACAAGTTACGAGAATTACTTCATCAAGTAGATTGATATTAGAGCGTATAGTAAAAACCATGGAAAATACTGGATGTGGAAAAGCATATTGGGATCAATGTAAAAATGCAGTAAGGACGCCAACACCTACTTCAGGAGGATTATATTATATAGACATACCATTATTTTATTTTAATGAAGTCGTTGGAGATTGTAAAAAGATAACAGAGTTTGATTTTTCAGGATTAAGTATAGGAAGAATAACTACGTTACCTGATTTTTCAAAATGGCCTAATTTAAGAAGATTAAATTTTTCTAATTGTAAAATATCTGAAACAAGTGGATTTATGACTTCTTCTGGAAGGAAAGCTTTAAGAAAGATTACATATATAGATTTAAGTAAAAATAATATTGAAAGCATAAATACTGGTATTGTACAGGATGCTAGATATAATTTAAAACAACAACAAATAATTAGAAATCTAGGAACAATAAAGAATGGAAATACAGGAATTAGTACATTGCCAGATATTTTTGTAAAATCATATGGGAATATAGTAGCACCTACTAAATATCGCAAGGATAGTAATATTGTTAAAATATCTGGAAAAAAAGTTACGATTAAGAGTAAAGGTAAGGGAAAACAAAATGGAGTAGTTCAAATTCCAGCTGCTTCAAATTCACCATTTAAAGGTTCATATGTATCATTTAACTGGACAGGAACAAAAGCAAGTACTAATCCAAGTTATAATAACAACAATAATAATCAAATTTATTATAATACATCTCTATCATATAAATCAAGCACTACCAGTGGGTGGAAACAAATAAAATATATTGAAATTTATCCAACTTTTGGGGAAAATGTTAATTACAATAATGCTAAAGTTTATGTAAATGGAAATTATGTAGGAAATAATAAAGTAAAGTATCCAGTAACTAAAAATGGAAAATATACTATAAAGATAACATATCCAGGATTAAGAGATTTAATTCTGAACCAAGAAGTTAAAGGAATAGATAGAGAACATCCAACTTTTACTACTAATTATAGAAGTGAAATAGGTAAAAATATAAAGTATTTAACAGTATATGCTAAAGATAATGTTGCTATAAAAAATATATCAGTAAATGGAACTAATATATATAGTTGTAATAAAAAAGATTATTATTGTGCATATTCAAAAACATATAAAATCACTAAATCGGGAAAATATACAATTAAAGTTGAAGATTTAGCAGGAAATTGGAGAAAGATAGAAGAGAATGTTAAAGTAGACACTACTCCACCTAAAATACAAAGTTTACAAATAAAGAAAAATGATAAGATTTATGATAAAGATAAATGTGCAGTAAAAGTAGGAGATAAATTGATATTAAATCTTAAAGCACATGAAGAAGTTTCAAAATATAGTGGAATAAAAATTAATGGAGTAGATTTAAAAACAAACACAATAAATGTAGGAAATAAAACCAATT
>ERZ827168.2970-NODE-2970-length-18339-cov-16.111135_pt1 | contig 18339 bp, 20 predicted proteins | sample MGYA00519868_ERZ827168 | MGnify/ENA primary metagenome ERZ827168 (study PRJEB31778, sample SAMEA3449271) | human gut metagenome | biome: human gut; feature: human-associated habitat; material: faeces | place: United Kingdom | collected 2010/2012 ...
GAGCTTTGTGCCCGTTAATCATGACCAATTCCTACGTGTCCGCTGAATAGTTACAACTTATTATGGCTCGTATTAGGACTGGTACTGATTCTCGCCGGGGCAAACTTCCTCACCGACGGAGCTTCGGCCATAGCTAAAAAATTCGGCATCTCCAACCTCGTGATCGGCCTCACGGTTGTAGCTTTCGGCACATCCACCCCCGAGCTTGTCATCTCCATTGTCGCCGCCATCAATGGCAGCGCGCCGCTCGCCGTCGGCAACGTGGTGGGTAGCAATATTTTCAATATCCTTGCCATTATCGGCATCACCGCCATTGTCCGCCCCATAAACATAGAAAAGAGTGTCATGACCACCGAAATTCCCATGGTCATACTATCTTCCGTCATACTCCTCACTCTGGGCTATACCTTTGTTCTTGACGGCACACCCAACATCGTCAGCCGCGTGGACGGCATACTGCTTCTCATATTTTTCATCCTCTTCATGCGCTACACTTTTGCCACTGCGCGACGCAAGGATCCGGCCGTTACGGACCCGGCCGAGACAGCAAGCAGCTCCATCAGTCTCCCCCTATGGCGTTCGGTACTGTACGTTATTGGCGGACTGGCAGCTCTCGTTTGGGGAGGTGACAAATTTGTAGGCGGTGCCACAGGCATTGCACACGCCATAGGTGTGAGCGATGCCGTAATCGGTCTTACCATCGTGGCGGTAGGCACTTCATTGCCCGAACTCGCCACATCGGTGGTGGCTGCTGCAAAAAATCAGGCTGCAATTGCTGTGGGAAATGTCATTGGCAGCAACATATTCAATGTTCTTATGGTTCTCGGCACTGCCGCAGTAGTGCGCCCGTTGCCGTTTGACGGCATCACCCACACCGATTTGTGGGTGCTCATGGGTGCGAGCCTCATGTTCTTTATCTTTGGATGGCAGTTCCGTCACCGTCAGATCACCCGCGCCGAGGGAATCATAATGGCCTCCTGCTATATCGCCTATTCCGCTTGGCTCGTGGCTACTGTGTGATTGTCACGCCCACCGGCGTTACCTCCAGCGTCACATTTCCGCTTTCCATCAGCGGCACATTGTGGTCCACATGGCCCACCGGAGCTTCAAATGCCACCGGAAATCCATAGGGCGACACTATCCTGTGTATCATCGCCTCCATCGGTTCCGAGTCGGCATCCGCGCTGTAGTTGGTAAATCTGCCCACTATCATCCCTTTTATGCGCCGGAACACTCCGGCCAGTTCCAGCTGATACATCATGCGCTCCACCTTGTACACCGGCTCGCTGACATCTTCTATGAATATCACGTCACCGTGGCCGTATATGTCAAATGGCGTTCCCATCAGTCCCGACAGCACGGCCATGTTGCCTCCCACGAGAGTGCCGCTCACTGTGCCGGTGCGGTTATAGCCGTGTGGAACGAAATGATACTGTTGCTTTTCGCCGCGCAGCATCCCCAGCAATGCCTGTGTATCTTCATCCTCGCCGCCGGTGGCTGCTATATGCTTCGTCATCGGGGCATGTATGCTTGCTATGCCGTGGCGCGTCATCAGCGCATGCAGACACGATATGTCGCTGAACCCTATTATCCATTTGGCATTCTCACGCAATGGCAGCTCGTCAAGCGTTTCAAGCAGATGCACCGCCCCGTAACCCCCCCGTGAGCACATTATCGCTTTCACCTCCGGATCATTCAGGGCATCTGTCAGGTCGCCCATACGTTCCGAATAGCTCCCTGAGTAACTGCCGTTACGCCCGAGCGCATGAGGCATCACGCTCACTCTCAGCCCGTGCTCCTCAAGCACTCTTGCGGCTTCGTGCACATTCTCGTGATTGGTGGCCCCCGACGGTGACAATATCACCATCTTGTCACCCGTTTTCAGCGGTGCCGGCACTATAAGCGATCTTCTCATGCCACCTCCACTTTTATGCCGTTGGCGCGTATTCTGTCAGCGATCTGCTCAAGCTCCTCTTTGGGCACTTTTTGCAGATGCTCCGCCGGTGTTTTGCGGTCCAGTGAGTACAGCATCACCTCGCGGGGTCCTATCCGCCGGTATGCCTTTATCAGCGCATCCACCTCCTCATCGGTGGTGTTGTCTATCTTCTGCCCCTCGTGCTCTCCGCGCAGCATCATCGTCTGCACTATGCACTGGCTTCCGAACCCCGCTATCTGCTCTATTACACCTTCGCTCGTGAATGTAGGCGAGTTGGGCCGGTCTATCCTCCGCATGGTCGCTGTGATGGCCGAGTCAAGTTTCAGTATATTGTTGTCCACCTTCGTCAATGCCCGGCACACATCATCCCGGTCAAGACGCGTGGAGTTGCACAGCACCGAGATCTTCACTCCCGGAAAATATTTGTCGCGCAGTTCTATAGTGTCGTCTATTATACCCTCAAACTCCGGATGCAGCGTTGGCTCCCCGTTTCCCGAAAAGGTAATCACATCCAGCGTCGCTCCCTCGTTTTTCATCGCTTTGAGCTTCTGTTCCAGCTCGCGCTTCACTGTTGCGCGCTCCGGCAAACCCGATTTGCCGGGTCCCTGCGCATTGAACCCTGCCTCGCAGTACAGGCAGTCAAACGAGCACACCTTGCCGTCCACCGGCGACAGGTTCACGCCCAGCGAGGTGCCCAGACGGCGTGAATGGATAGGTCCGAATATGGTGGAATGAAACAGTACGGTTTGCATAGCGCAAATGTATGAAAAAAGTACTAATTTTGCATCATGAACCAAGCTATTTGCATTTACGGAGCTTCAAGCGAAAACATTCCGCAGGCATACAAGGATGCCGCTTTTGAATGTGGCCGCCTTATCGCACTTGCCGGGGCCGATTTGGTATGCGGCGGTGGCAAGGCCGGTCTCATGCGCTGCGCCATTGACGGCGCACTCAGTCAGGGAGGACAGGCCATTGGGGTACTCCCCGATTTCATGGTGCAGAAAGGATGGCAGCACCCCGGCCTTTCACAAATGATATGCGAGCCTTCAATGCATGCACGCAAAAGCCGCATGGCATCCCTGAGTTCCGCCGCCATAGCTCTCCCCGGTGGTATCGGCACTCTTGAGGAACTGACCGAAATCATCACTTGGCGCAAGCTCAATCTTTTTCGCGGACAAGTCGTAATTCTCAACATTGACGGCTTCTTCGACCCGCTTATACAAATGCTTGAGCGCACTGTCGAGCAGGGGTTCATGCACCGTGAGCATCTTGCTCTCTGGCAGGTAGCCGCCACCCCGGCTCAGGCTGTGAACATGGCCCTTGAGCCTGTTACACAGCACGAATTCACCCAGACTATATCCTGATGCCCGATTCCATATCATCCGCACCTCTCGACACCATTGCTCCGGCACCCGCTCCGTGGCAGCCGTCGGTGTGCCGTCCCCACGAGGCCCCGCAGATGATTGAATCCGTGCAGCACTTCACCATCGGCAAGATTCCTTGGTCGCAGGGCATCACCCCGCAGCCACGCGCCATGCTCCCCGGCTACGACTCCGGTGTCATGTGCCTACTCATCACGGCCCTGCTGATGCTCGCGGTCAATTTCCGCCACTGCTCCACCTACCTCAAGAATCTTCCCGACTACCTGTGGAGCGTCAAAAACCGCGACAACGCCTTCTCCCCCACCCACACCCTCAGCGAAACGCGCATCGTCTTTGCCCTTGCGCTCATCGTCTGCGTCATGGAGGGCATCATCATCTATTCCATTTTCCCCTCCATTGTTCCTCCCGGATGGTCTGCCGGAGCCGGTGTAGCCATTGCCACTTCCGTAGCCGCATTCTACTACGTGGCCCAGCTCGCGGCATACTCCGCCACCGGCTACATTTTTGCCACCCCGAGAGCACGCAGCCTTTGGCTCAAGGGGTTCAACGCCTCCCAGTCGCTACTAACCATCACGCTCACCATCCCGGCTCTATGGGTTCTCTTCAACCCCGGCACGGCAATGACCGTTGCCGCTATTGCTGCAGTGCTATACCTGTTTGTCCGGATATTGTTTATTTGCAAAGGTTTTAGGATTTTTTACATCAATTCATTCTCCCTGGTGTACTTTATTTTGTACCTTTGCACCCTGGAAATAGCACCCCCGCTTGTCCTTTTCAAACTGGCCCGCTATTTCGCACAATGACTTAAATCACATATCTATTTTATTCACGTGAAAGTTAAGAAGGTATTAGTATCTCAGCCCAAACCGTCGTCGGACAAATCACCCTATTATGAAATTGCCGAGAAATATGGCGTTCAGATTGAGTTCCGCCCCTTTATCAAAGTAGAAGGGCTGTCTGCCAAAGAATTCCGCCAGTCCAAGATTTCGATATCCGACTTCACCGCAATTATCTTTACAGCACGCACTGCTATTGACCATTTCTTCCGCCTCTGTGAAGAAATGCGCGTCAATATCCCCGACACAATGAAATATTTCTGCACCACCGAAGCTATCGCCCTTTACTTGCAGAAATACATCCCCTACCGCAAGCGCAAGATATTTCACGGTCTTACTGGGCATCTTGATGATCCACAGCTTGTTGCATCTCTTGTTAAGCACAAAAAAGAAAAATTCATCTTCGCTGTCAGCGATGTGCACAACGATGATGCCAACATCCTTGATGCCAACAACATCAACTACACCAAAGCCGTGATGTACCGCACCGTCAGCAACGACTTCGGTCCCGATGAGCCTTTCGATTACGATATGCTCCTCTTCTTCAGCCCCGCCGGCATCACCTCTCTGCTCAAAAACTTCCCCAAGTTTGAGCAGAACGACATACGCATCGGATGCTTCGGTGCCTCTACCGCACAGGCCGTTAAGGATGCCGGACTCCGACTCGACATCGAGGCCCCGTCCATCAAAGCGCCATCAATGACCGCAGCTCTTGACAACTACCTGCGCGAAGAGCAGAAAAAGTGAACTCTCTGCGGTTATACAAAAAAGAAAAACTTCGTAGCCTAACGGCTATTGAACGATTATTTAGCCCCCGGAGCGTCCATTCCGACTCTCCGGTGGCTGCCGTTATGGCATACCCTTGGCGCGTGGTCTGGTCCGTCAATCCCCATCGCCCCGAGGTGGCGCAATTCCTCATCTCTGTGCCAAAAAAACGCCTGCGCCACGCCGTGGACCGTGTGCAGATGCGCCGCAGATGCCGCGAGGCATACCGTCTCAGCCGTCACCTCCTCCCCTCTCCTTGTCCCGGCATTGACATTGCCTTTATATATGTGGCCGACGCCGTCACACCCTACCCCAAGACACTGCGCGCCATGACCAAAATGCTCTCCTCCATCACCCAAGCAGTTTCTCCCGATGAAAACGCTTGTTGACCTCCTGCGCCGCGTCATAGTCGGCATTATGCTCATCCCCATTTATTTCTACAAGGCGTGCATCTCCCCCTTCACGCCCCCAAGCTGCCGCTTTGTGCCCACCTGCAGCCAGTACGCCATCGAAGCCCTGCGCAAGTACGGCCCCATCAAGGGCTCTTGGCTCGCCATCCGGCGCATCCTTCGTTGCCACCCGTGGGGAGAAAGCGGGTATGACCCCGTGCCATGACCATGTGCAGCAATCTTTTTGGCGTATCCGATGCCCACACACATATATTAAAGCACGACGCCGTTGTCAACCGCTACCCGGGCGACCCCATGCCTCAGGGCTACACCTACAGCGTCGGCATACACCCGTGGCACACCGCCGACGCTTCGCCCGACCAATGGCAGCAACTTGAATCACTCGCCGCACGCCCCGATGTCGTAGCTATAGGTGAAACCGGCCTTGACAAACAAACCGCCGTACCCTTTCAAGTACAGCTTGACGCATTCCGACGACACATCGCCCTTAGCGAACGCTTCTCCAAGCCTCTCATCATCCACGATGTCCGCGCCCATCAGGAAATCCTTGCCCTTCACTCCGCCCTACGCCCCACCCAGCCATGGATCATCCACGGCTTCCGTGGCAAACCCGCTCTTGCCCGCATGTTCCTCAGCCAAGGCCTCTACCTCAGCCTTGGACCCCGCCACAACCCCGCCACCATCGCCATAATCCCCCCCGACCGCCTCCTCCGCGAAACCGACCAAACCTAACCGTATTTTCCCCATTTTCAATTTCCCATTCCTCTCCCCCTCGCAAAGCAAGCGCAGGATGCGCGATTTTCGGACACACCAGCGAAGTCGGCAGATATGCAGCAGAGCCGCGGAGCGTGCGATTTTTTTCAACCGATTGCGGAGCGCCTGTGGCGCGGAGCTGTCGGACGCGGACACCCACAAGAACCCGTGACGAGCCGCGGAGCGTGCGCAGTCACGGCACGGCGATAGCCAAGATACACACGCGATTCTCTCACTTCTCGTACGCACCTGCGGGACACCATGAGATAGCGCAGGATGCGCGATTTTCGGACACACCAGCGAAGTCGGCAGATATGCAGCAGAGCCGCGGAGCGTGCGATTTTTTTCCGATTGCGGAGCGCCTGTGGCGCGGAGCTGTCGGACGCGGACACCCAAAAGAACCCCGTGACGAGCCGCGGAGCGTGCGCAGTCACGGCCCGGCGACAGCCAAGGCTCACACCCCATTTCCCTCCTCTGTTACACGATTATTCACACTTCGTCACATTTTTGTAACTTTTATTCAAATATTTTATTCTCTTGTATATCTGCGTATTACATATTATTGTAACAACTCTGTAATAGTTTTAACACACATTAACGCAACAATTATTTGGATAATTCAATATTGCGTATCTTTGTATCGTCAAACGACAAACAAACATTCACGACAAACTAACAAAACATCATATTATGAACGCTTCAACCTCTTTCCAAAACCGACTCATGGGGCTTCAGGACAATATGCTCAACTTCGCCTACATGCTCACCTCCAACCGCGACGACGCTTACGACCTCCTGCAGGACACAACCCTCAAGGTACTCGCCAACGCCGACAAATATACCGACAACACCAACTTCAAGGGGTGGGTCTTCACCATAATGCGCAACATCTTCATCAACAACTATCGCCGCGTGGCCCGCAGCGCAACCGTCATTGACCACACCGAGGACTACTACCACCTCAACATCAGCCAGGACTCAGGCTTCGAGACCCCCGAAGGCTCTTTCTCCGCCAACGAAATCGCCGAGGCCATCGAGGCGTTCCCCGAAAAATACCGCGTACCCTTCTCAATGCACGTTGCCGGATACAAGTACAACGAAATCGCCGAAAAAATGAACCTCCCGCTTGGTACCGTCAAGAGCCGCATTTTCTTCGTCCGTCAGGAGCTTCAGCAGCGTTTCGCCGACTACCGTTGACACCTCCCTCATAACTTCTGTTCACATTACTCAAAGTCGGTCTCTTGGACTAAAGCCGCATTAAACTGATTTGTGACTCAATTGGTAAGACAACAGACCCTCTCTTAAGGTCAACATAAGATATTTTCACATAAGGTTAATAATTGGTACAATAATTACTATTTAGGTTTTTTCATGGTTAATTGGAATACGGCGGGACGCTGAGAAGCATCCCGCCGCTTTTGTCAGTAATTATCATCCTCAAAATCATCCCACTCCCTGCACATATCCCTCTTCACTTGCTCAAGCTCGCGGAAATAAAACTCACTTGACCGCATCTTGTTGTCGGCTCGCGGATTCTTGTAAAAATACCAACTGTAATCGCTCTTCTCCTTCTTCGCCGAGTGCACATCTATAAACATCACCGCACTTATTTTTCGCGTCACCTCATCTATCGTCTCTCTCCCAGTAAATTTGCGATTCAACGTGTACATCGGAGCCGACATATAACGATACTGCATAAACAACCTACGGACCAGCGACCTATACAAAACCTCATTGCCTATCAGCGTCCCGGTATCCGCTTGATTGAACCACGGATGATTCACAAGCACCAGCATAAAGCTCTTTCTAAGCAAAAACTTGTCGGCATATCTGCACAGCACCGACCCTACAAGCTCTTTCGCACGCCTGTATGGAGAATAGCTACTGATAGTTGAGCAGAAACTATCGCGTTGTATCCTGTAAACCAACCCTCTGACCACATCGCTGCTTATGCCGCGCACCTTTTCACTATACTTGCCCTTGAACTCATCCACAAGCTCTCTGAACCGGCTTTGATACTCCGATTCAGTATCCGTCAAATCATGCTCATACATCACATACGGCTCTTTCCTCTCCGTCCATCGCCCCTCTTTTTTCAATTCTATGATAGCCGTGTTCGTCACGCTCTTCAGTATCGGAGTCACAGTGTCTCTGAAAGCTTTCGTGTCAAAATAAAGCCCTGCCACGCTCACATAGCCGTCCATATTCGTGTCTGCTTTATGGCCTAATTGGGCCGCACACGACTCGCTTGCAGGTAGCGTCACATCCGTTTCTATTGCCGGATACCCATCTAAGTTAAGCACATGCAGCGCGCAAAGCTCGGCGTATGCCCCCTGCCAGTTTCTTTCGTCTGCAAGCTCCCGAAATGTTTTCACGAGCTTATCCAACTCTTTGACATTGTGCCGATAGATGCCATACAACCCACTCGCCATCCTATCAAAATGCGCCTTGAAATCTGTGAATTCAGTTGCATGTGCCAGTGCCCCCAACACATTGTTCCCTTTACCGGTTTCCGCCACCGGCTTCCAGTCAGCGCCCATAATCAGGTTCATTAACTCATTGAATCTCTTTTTTTCTTCCATAATTTCAATATTTTAATTAAAAAAACATCATATATATCATACTCACCATAAAAACCCATTTTTCACTGTTAAAAATTTGTAACCGAATATAATATTATTTACCTTTGTCCAAAATATACACTTTTTTATTAACCAATTTACAAACACATGAAAAAACTTTTACTGATGTTTGTAATGACATTAGTGGGTTTGGTGGCATTTGCCCAAGACCCCATTGTGTCCATTACAACCGTGGTAGCAAACCAGAAATCCGGTGTAAGCTCATACACTGCTTCTTGGATTTTGGGTGCACCTGAAAGTTCCGAGACATGGACTGTTGAGAATTTCAACAACAACAACAGCAATGAATCTTGGAACTGCATGAGATGCGGCAGAAAGAGCAACACTTCTGTGGCTACAATCACCACAGACTTTGCCATCTCTGCCTCTGTAAACAAAGTCGTTGTCAACATGATTCCTTTCATTAAGACTATTGACAAGGACAAACTCACCGCTCTCAAGCTTGAAATCTCTTCTACTAACGATTTCACAGCTCCTGAGACTACCATCGCAGCTGAAAATTACATGACTGCGACTCAAAAAACCGAGGAAGATGTAACATTCACCATCCCCGAACCCGCTGCCAACAAATACTATCGTTTGGTATTTGAATGTGCAAGCACTGCTGCCAACAACGGCTTCGTGCAGGTTAACTCCATCAGCTACTACGGCGATGCAGATCCCACTGCTGGTCCCGCTTCTCCCGTCGTTAAGATGGGTGCCAACAACACTGTAGAAATCTCCGCTGCCGACGGTGCTCAGATCTACTACACCACCAATGGTGACGATCCCACCGCCGAAACCGGCACTCTCTACACCGGCGCTTTCACCATCTCCAACGCCACTGTAGTTAAAGCTATCGCTGTTGTGGACGGCAAGAGCAGCTCCGTTGCTACTTTCAACGCTTACCTCAACACCCTGTCTTCTCTTGAGGAGCTTATTGACCTCGGTGATTTGACTCACTCTCTCACCGTGCAGGCTCCCATGACTATCGTTTACCACAATGGTCGCTACATGTATGTCGCTCAGGACAACATCTTCCTGCTTCTCTACGGTGTTTCCAGCGACGACACCTACACTAACGGTGCCCAGCTTGACGCTGTCACAGGTTCTTACACCCTCTACAAGGATGTAATCCCCGAAATGACAAACGTAACCCTCGGCAATGTTACCGAAGGTGGCACTCCGGTTGATCCTACCGCTATCACCATCGCTGAAGTCAACTCTTACGGAACAGCTCTGATGAACTACTTCGTTAAGCTTGAAGGCGTGGCTATCAACCTCACCAACACCAAGCTGACTCAAGACGGTAACGAACTCACATACTACAACCAGTTCGGTCTCACCCTTCCCGAAGCTACCGACGGTAAGACCTACAATGTGGAAGGCTTCATGAGCTACCACAATGGCAACATTCAGCTCAACATCATCAATGTTACCGAAGTTGAAATTCCCGCCGGCGAATACGAAACCTATCCTGCCGACAATGTTATAAATCGTACTGACACACGATACACTTCCAACATTGTTCTGACTTCCGATGGAAAAGAGCAAACCATCTCCGACCTCCAGTCAGAAAGCGAAACACACATTTACCGTGACGCTACCGCTCAGGTAGCTGAATTTGCTCCCGGTTCTACTGTAAAGGTTACTGCCAACTATGTAGGTTCTTGGATGCACGGTTACCTTTGGATTGACTACAACAAAGATTACCAGTTCACTTACGAACTCGACAGCAACAACCTCCCAACCGCTTCTTCTGAACTCGTTGGTTTCTCCAACTACAGCACCAATCCTAACAATAGTGGCACATGGCACAACAGTAACGGCAATACCACCTCTGGCGGTGGTGGCGGTACACCCAATGCCGGATTCTCATTTGTTGTTCCCGAGGATCTCCCTGCTGGTGAATACCGCGCTCGCTACATTGTTGACTACAACATTCTTGACCCGACACCACAGCCCACTCGTTCCGATAACACTTTGGAAAAAAACGGTGGTATGGTTGCCGACTTCACCATCCGCGTCACCGCTCCTACCAAATACACTGTTACCATCGCTTCTGCCGAACACGGGACCATTAAGGTGCTTAATGGCGAAAACGAAATCACTTCAGGTTCTCAGGTCAATGCAGGCACTGTTATCACTATTGCCGGTGACGCTGAACGTGGTTACATGCTTGGTTCCGCTACTGTTAACGGCACTCCCATCGAAGGCTTCACCTACGAGGTCAACGAAGATGTGGAAATCGGTGGTACCTTCGTTGATAAGGTTGCTTCCTATACTGCTCCTGCCGGTCATGTTGAAACCAATGGCACCAACACATATGTTGAAACTATCAACACCACCGGTGCAGCAAAAGACATGACTGCCGCTTTCACTGAACAGCCCACTGATGATAATATCTACGCCCTCATTGAGGACAAAGCAGAGGTTGTTCCCGGTGAATCTTTCACTCTCAATCTCATCGCTAAGAGCCTTGGCGAATACAGCACTTCTACCGTTCGTCAGGACATCCGTTATACCTGCGCATACATTTGGGCTGACTGGTACGGTTTGTCTGAATGGGAAAAAGTACAGTTCCACGGCACCGTTCCTCCTTCCGACAACGTAGGTGGCAACTACGATGTTCTCAACATCGCTCAGGCTCTCACAATGCCTGCCGACGTACCCGTCGGCACCGAAGGCCGCATCCGCGTTATATACTCCAGCGCTTGGTCCGTTCCCGGTACTAACAGCAGCGATCAGAATCAGGGTATGGAGGCCGCAGACCCCAATTCACAGTATATCAATGGCGGTGTAGCTTACGACATCGTTGTCAACGCTGTTGCAGCTCCCGTTCCAACTTACGCTGTGACCATCGCCGAAACCGAGGCTACTGTTGAAGCTAACGTAGAGGATCTTACAGCAGTGGAAGAAGGCACTGAAGTTACATTCACCATCACTGCTCCCGAAGGCAAGCAGATTGCTTCTGTAACCTACAATGATGAGACCATCTCCGCTAACGAAGACGGCACATACACCATCACCGTTAACGCCGACGGAACTCTCTCTGTTACCCTTGAAGACATCCCGCAGCCCGGTAAGGCTCTCCTCGTGCCCTCCGCCAATGGCAGAAACATCTACACATTCCGCATTGACGACGCCGTTCTCGGCAGCCACACCAACGGTTCTTGCGATGCAAACGACCTCCGCAGCCACAACTTCACCTATTCTGCGTGGATCAACATCAAGAACACTACTTCTGGTCCTATAATGGGTAACATACAGTCGCAGTTCATTGATGCCACCGGCGCATTCGTTGTTTCTCTCAAAGACGGCAAACTCAACCTCAGCGGTCGTGGCAACACTTCCGACTCCGGATATGCAAACGAACAGCCCAGTGCCACTGAAACTACCGACCCCGGTACTGCTAATGACGAATGGGTATTCGTTTCTGTAGTTGCTGACAGAGAGGCCAAGACTGTTACTCTTTACAAGAACTGTAAGGCCATCTCTCATTACGATGTAACCAACAAGATTGGTCTTCTCCCCGATAAGTCCAGCTTCTTCATCGGTGGCAATGGCACCTCTGTTGAATTCACCGAAGTTCAGCTCTGGAACAAGGCACTCACTCCCGATGAGCTTATGGATTCCTATAATCTCAAGTTCACCGAAACTCCCGAAAACCTCGCCGCCTACTACAAGCCCGCTGAACTTGTAGAAGGTTCAACTACCGACCTCCGCAACCTCGGCACCGTAGGCACCGATGTTCCCGGCCAGCTCCTTATGGGAACCAGTTCCTACGACTCTAGCCAGTGGACTTACGTTTACAACGGTACACCTCAGGACATTGAGCTGATTGACGAAGACCGTGTTCTCGGAACTGCCGCTATCACTCTCGTTCAGCCCACTACCGAAGGAAACTCGTTCAAGGTTACCGATGCCAAGGGTAAGGAAATAGCTGCTGAAGTAACTCTCTTCGAGAAACTCAATGTTGTTCCCGCTCTTGCCGAAGGTGTTGAAGTGCTTGGCGTTATCGTGGAAGCCGATGGTGTTAAAACAACCTATACTCTTGACCAGTTCCCCATCCGCGCTACAGGCGACATGACTATCAGTCTCCGTCTCAACGACCTCTTCAAGGTAATCGCTACCGCTGAAAACGGCACCGTTACCATCTCTGTCAACGATGGCGAAGCTACTGCTGTTGCCGCCGAAGGCACTGAAGTTGCTAACGGCAGCAAGGTTGTCCTCACCTTCACCGGCAATGAGGGTGCCGTATTCAAGTCTCTTACCGTTAATGGTGAAGACGCTCAGCTCACTGATGGCACTTACACCATCGATGCTATTGATGCTGACTACACTCTCGCTGCCATCTACGACCTGTTCACCTACAAGCTCACTATCATCAATCCTTCCGATGATCCTACTCCTGAGAACAATGTCTATGGTGAATTCGTTGACAACCAGATGAACCGTCTGGAATATGAGGATGCTGATGGTCTCGATGTTACTCCGGGTGCCACTGTTTACCTCTTGATCTCTTTTGCTGAGAACCATGGTGTTGCTGACTCTTATTATGAGTTCACCAAACTCACCGACAATGGTGTTGAAGTTCCGCGCACCAACCTCTTCCCCGGTGGCGAAAATTGCTACATCTATCCTATGAGCAATATCCAGGCCGACCACACCTTCGTTATTGACCAGCAGCTCTATGATGGTATAATCGGTGTTGGTGTTGATGCTGAAGGCATGATTTCTTTCGCAGGTTACACTATCCGCGTAGCTGCCGACAACGCTCAGATCGACATCTTCGATCTCAACGGTCGCACTCTCCGCAGTGTTGCTGCTAACGAAATCACCGTTAGCGACCTCGTTAAGGGTGTTTACTTCGCCAAGGCTACTGTCAATGGCAAGGCTTACACTTTCAAGTTCATCAAACTCTGATAACTTACACTCTCTATAATCAGGCGGCCCCCCACGGGGCCGCCTTTTTTATTACCCTCTCACCCCTGCCAACCAAAATAAGCACAGGACGCGCGGTTTTTTCAACCGAAGCATCGGAAACTAATGCAAGCGCGGAGTTAGCGGACAGGGACCACCCCACCAACCGACACAAGCCCCGGAGCGTGCGAAGTGTCGGACCGGCGACAGCCAAGGCCTCCTAAAGTTCCTCTCCGCCCTCCAATCTCCACAAAAATAAGCGCACGATGCGCTTATTTTTTGTTATATTTGTGGCAATAAAATCCAAACCAACATGCAAATAATCAATTTCGATAATCAGCCATCGCTCGTGAGCCAGTACATGGCCGAGCTGAGAGATATTAAGGTTCAGGCCGACATGCTCCGTTTCCGCCGCAATCTTGAGCGCATTGGCGGAATCATGGCTTATGAAATCAGCAAAACACTCAATTATAAAGTAGAGGACATCACCACCCCGCTCGGCACTGCTCACTGCCACGTTATTGACGAACCCATCGTGCTCGGCACAATTTTCCGCGCCGGCGTACCGTTTCATCAGGGGTTCCTCAATTATTTTGACCGCGCTCAAAATGCTTTCGTCTCTGCCTACCGCAAGTACAAGGAAAAAGAAAACTTTGATGTGTTCATTGAATACCTCGCATCCCCTTCCCTTGAGGGCAAAACCCTGATTCTTGCCGACCCCATGCTTGCCACAGGATCGTCTATGGAACTGAGCTACCGCGCACTCCTCACCAAGGGCACACCCGCCAAGGTGCACGTGGCCTCCGTCATCGCCTCACAGGTCGCCATTGACTACGTTAAAGAGACTTTCCCCGACAACACCACTGTTTGGGTAGGTGCCATTGACGATACCATCAACTCCCACTCCTACATTGTTCCTGGACTGGGCGATGCCGGCGATCTGGCCTACGGCATTAAGGAATGAGCACATTGGCTGCTAACGATGCCACCAAGCGAGTGCTGGTGGTAGGTGCCGGTGGGTTCATCGGCGGGTTTATTTGCTCCGAAGCCATCAGGCGCGGATATGACACATGGGCCGCCGTACGGCAGTCCACATCCCGCCGTTGGCTGACCGACGAGCGTCTCCATTTCGTCACCCTGACCTACGATTCGCCCGAAGCCATGGTCTCGGAGCTGCAGCAGGCCCTCCCCGAAGGTGAGCGGTGGGATTACATCATCTACAATCTCGGTGCCACCAAATGCATGAATTTTGCCGATTTCAACCGCATAAACTACGAGTATCTCCGCAATTTTCTGTATGCCCTGCGCCAAAGTGACAAAATGCCGCAACGGTTACTCTTCATGAGCAGCCTTAGTGCTCTCGGCAAAGGCGATGAAAAACATTACGCTCCTTTGACCGGAGACATGATACCCATGCCCGACACCCGCTACGGCGTTTCCAAAATCAAGGCTGAGACTCTCCTTGACATGAGTGCCGATGTGCCTTGGACCATCTTCCGCCCAACCGGCGTTTATGGCCCTCACGAGCAGGACTACCTCATGATGATCAGGAGCATTGACTCTCATTGGGATTTCGGCGTGGGATTCCGCAAGCAGATGCTCACTTTCATTTATGTGGAAGACCTCGTCACCGCCATGTTTCAGGCCATTGAGTCACCGGACACTTTGCGCAAAAAATACATCATCTCCGAGCCGCGTGCCTACACCCAAAAGGAGTTCCGCACCATCGTGGCACGCGAACTGGGCGGCAAGTGGGTAATCCCCGTAAAGCTGCCCATGTGGGCCGTTTATGCCGCAAGCGTAGTGGCCGAGAAATGGGGCGTCGCAAAAATGCAGCCCAGCACTCTTAACAGAGATAAATTCAAAATCATGCGCCAGCGCAACTGGAACTGCGACACCACCCCCGCACAGCGCGATTTCGGTTTCAGCCCACGTTTCTCTCTTGAGCAGGGCATTCATGTCACCGTTCAGGAATATCTGCGGCGCAAGCATCAGCCTGAGGAGGAGGCACACAAATCATCATGATGCCTACATTACCTCCCACCCCGCGCTGGTTCACGGCCATTGCCGTCATTCTGTGCCTCCCGCTCTTACTCATGCCGTGGCTGCTCGCAGCTCCCTGCGCCGGGCAGAGCGGTGTCAAGGTATGGATTTGGCTCTATCCGGTCTATCTGCTCGCTGCCGCATGGCTCGCTTGGCAATCCTATCCTGCGCGACACGCTCTGGCTTGGGTGCTACTCGTATTGATGGCTCTCAGCCATGCAGCCATCTGGACTCTCGCTATTAACGGTATTTGATTATGAAAACAGGCAAAATACTTATTCTCAACGGACCCAATCTTAACCTTTTGGGCAAACGTGAGCCTGACATATACGGCTCTCTGTCCATGCAGCAGTTGCTTGACAATTTGCGTGTGCGTTTCCCACAGCTCGTCATTGAGTATGCGCAGAGCAATCATGAAGGCGACATTATTGACCGCCTCCATGCCGTGGGGTTTGACTCCTCTTACTCCGGTGTGGTGCTCAACGCCGGTGCATACACCCACACCTCTCTCGCCATTGCCGATGCCATTTACGCCATTGAAACTCCTGTAGTGGAGGTGCACATCAGCAATGTATGGGCACGCGAAACCGTGCGCCATACATCCCTTATTTCGCCCGCTTGTCGCGGTGTCATTGCCGGTTTCGGCATGGATTCCTACCGCCTTGCCATTGAAGCGTTGACCCTATGACACACCGCACCAAAGTAATGGCCACTCTCACCTATGGGCAGTGTGCCGATGCGCAGCTTCTCGCCTCGCTATGCGCCGCCGGAATGAAAGGAGTGCGCATCAATTCCGCGCATGTCACTCCGCAGCAGCTTGAGGCCATGGTACACTCCCTGCGCCTGCATGCTCCCGGGGTAGCCATCCTCATGGATACCAAAGGCCCCGAATTGCGCACCACGGTCCATGAGCACAATGTCGATATTCCGCTTTCGCTCAACCAGTCCGTAATCATCCGCGACTCCGATGCCCCGTCATCCCCGGCATGCATCAGCATCCCCGGCATTCGCCCGGCCCTCCGTGAGGGAATTGAGCTGATTCTGGACGATGGCGAGATTCATTTGCGCCTTACGGCAAGCGACCGCGCCATTGTCACCAAACCCGGACTCCTTGGCGAGCGCAAGTCCGTCAACCTTGTAGGATGTGAAATGCCCCCTCTTCCCGCCGTCTCTCAGCGCGACAGCATCAATCTTCATGCCGCCGCACAACTCGGCATCGACATGGTAGCCCACTCGTTTGTACGGTCGGCCGACGACATTATTCAGGTGCGCGCCCATCTGGCAGAAGCGCCCGTGCGTCTGCTCGCCAAGATAGAAACAAGACTCGCCGTGCAGCACATGGACTCCATTCTTGACGCATGCGACGGCCTCCTGATGGCGCGTGGCGATCTCGGCACACAAATCTCACCATTCGCCATACCTGCGGTTCAGCGTCGCTGTGCCGAATTATGCCGCAACGCATCCAAATCCTTCATCATTGCCACCCAGATTCTGCAAAGCATGATGCACTCTCCCGAGCCTACCCGCGCCGAACTCAGCGACATTGCCCTCGGCACTTGGCAGGGCGCCGACTACATGCTCCTTTGCGGAGAAACGGCACGCGGCTCATTCCCCGTTGAGTGCGTCAAAGTCACCGCCGACACAATATGCTGCTCTGAGTCATGAACAACGAACTTGAACAATACATAGCCGCACACATCTCTCCCGAGCCGGACATGCTCGCGCAGCTCTATCGCCACACATATCTCCACAGACTCTATCCCCGCATGTGCTCCGGCCATGTGCAGGGACGCATGCTCAAGATGCTAACTCGCATGATTGCTCCACAACGCATACTTGAGCTGGGCACATTCACTGGCTATTCTGCCCTGTGCATGGCCGAGGGAATGCCTGAGTCCGCCCATATCCATACCATTGAGATTGAAGACGAGTGGGAAGACGAAATCCGCTCCCTGTTCCTCGCATCGCCATGGGGCGACCGCATGCACCTTCACATTGGCGATGCCATTGACATAGTGCCGCAGATTGACGAGAAATGGGACCTCGTGTTCATTGATGCCAACAAGCGTCATTATCTAGACTATTACCACATGCTCCTGCCGCTGCTCAACCCCTCCGGCTATATCATCGCCGACAATACTCTTTGGGACGGCAAAGTGACCGCCACGCCGACCCCTGCCGACGCGCAGACTCAGGGCATATTGGAGTTCAACGATTTTGTGGCTAAAGACCCGCGCGTGGAGGTTTCTATTCTACCTATTCGCGACGGAATGACCATAATAAACCTCAAAAATTAAATGCAACATTATTTACTGCCGATACTCAGTGTGGCAATGGCAGTTGTTGTCAACGCTCAAAATCTCCTCCCCACACCTCTGTCCGTCAGCACTCAGGGTGCTGTACTACCGGCTCCGGGGCAAGTGTCTGTAACGCTTAAAGGCGATGCGAATGCCCCTTCCGATGAAATGGTTCGTGAAATCGCAGGCGTTCCCCTATCTCGGATATTCTGTTCACCACACCCTTCGCACCTGAAGCCTGAAAGTTACAGGCTTGACTTGACTGGCGATAATGCCGTAATTGAAGCTGCCGACTACAGAGGGTACATATATGCGCTGCCATTAGTGTCCACTAAAAAATCATAAGCGTTCTTTGAAATTATTGATATTCAAT
>ERZ827168.2973-NODE-2973-length-18322-cov-9.802978_pt1 | contig 18322 bp, 15 predicted proteins | sample MGYA00519868_ERZ827168 | MGnify/ENA primary metagenome ERZ827168 (study PRJEB31778, sample SAMEA3449271) | human gut metagenome | biome: human gut; feature: human-associated habitat; material: faeces | place: United Kingdom | collected 2010/2012 ...
CAAGTTCCATGTGTACTTTGAGATCGAGCCCACGCAGGACGCGGATTACTACGCGGCGCTCAAGGAAGCCATCTACCGGAAATACACCTTCTTTGATGACAACGCCCTGGATGCCGCCCGGTTCATCTTCGGTGCGGATGTGGGTGACGCCATCTGGCATGAAGGCTGGCTGACCATTGACAGCGAGGTTGAGATCGGCGCTCCCATAGAGCGGAACGATACGGGCCGCGTCGGCAACGTCATCATCGCGGGCACACGGAACAAGACCATGTCCAAGTTTGCTGGCCGGGTCATCATCCGGTACGGCAATACGGACAAGGCCCATCAGATTTTCATGGACGAGGCTGCGAAGTGCGAGCCGCCGCTGCATGACGAAGAGCTCGCTACAATCTGGGCCAGCGCCGTCCGCTGGTATGAGAAGAAGATCAGCAAACAGGACGGCTATGTGCCGCCGGATCAGTACAACACCCAGGAATTCATGAGCCTGAAGCCCGGCGATTATTCCGACATCGGTGAAGCCAAGGTGTTGGCGAGGGAGTACGGCGACGAGCTCCGGTTCACCGACAGCACGGATCTCATCCGGTACAACGGCATCTACTGGCAGGAATCCAAGCAGATGGCCATCGGTGCCATGATGGAGTTCCTCGACCTTCAGCTGCAGGACGCGAAGGATCAGGTTGCCGCGACGAAGCAGGCGCTGCTGGACAGCGGTGCGACGGTCGTCGTCATCGAGCACGATCTGGACGTCATCCGCAATGCCGATCACATCATCGACATGGGCCCCGGCGGCGGAGACGCCGGCGGCCGCATCATTGCAGCCGGTACGCCGGACGAGATCCGGCAGGATCCCGCCAGCGTCACCGGCCGGTATCTGTAAAACCAGAAAAGGAGGCCAGCAGCATGGAATTGCCTGCCTGTCCGGTAGAGACGACGCTGATGCTCATCGGCGATAAGTGGAAGGTGCTGATCCTGCGCGATCTGATGAGCGGGACGAAGCGCTTCGGCGAGCTGAAAAAGTCCATCGGTCACGTCTCTCAAAAAGTTTTAACTTCCCAGCTCCGCCAGATGGAACAGAGCGGTCTGGTCAACCGTAAAGTTTACGCCGAGGTACCGCCGCGTGTCGAATATTCCCTGACGGAACTCGGCTTCAGCCTCCACCCGATCATGGATGCGATGTGGGACTGGGGCGAGGCGTATAAGAAAAAGCTGGCGCAGGAAGAAGACGCTGCCGCAAATGCATGAACGAAAAAAGTCTGTTGAGAAACAGCCCATTCCGGTTTTTCTCAACAGACTTTTCTTCTCTTCTATCTTCCTTTCAGCACAATCGTCTTCCAGCTTCCGATCGTTCCGTCATACGTTCCCTGCCATACCGGATAGCGCTCGATCGGCAGTTTGACTTCAACGGCCTCCCGGTTAAAGTTCTGGACAAACACGTACCGTGTTCCGTCCTTCTGCTCGCGCACTGTCACTTCCACACCTTCCGGAACTTCTTCCACGATCCGCTCCACACCGGCCTCTTCTGCCAGTTTCCGGCAGACTTCATCGTACAGTCCCTGTTCAAAGTCCGCACAAACGGCATACGCTTTTCCCTTTCCGTACACATTCCGGGTCATCGCAGGCATGCCGTCATAGAAATCCTTTCCGTATGTCATCACTACTTCCGCCGTCGATGGCTGTACCAGCTCGCAGAGATGACTGCAGCGGTATGCCCGTTCCAGATGCAGCGGATTTTCCGGTTCCGGAATGCCCTCGTTCCATTCGCCATCGTACAGTCCGTCAATCTCCATACTCCGGAATCCCATCACATCCATCAGGTCATGCGGTGTTCCGCCTAAGTAACAGAGATCCGTCTCATCCACAATGCCGGACCAGTAGGTCAGCAGGAAGATTCCGCCGTTCTCCACAAACGTCCGAACCTTTTCCGTCCATCCTTCCCGCAGCAGATAAACCATCGGTGCCGCCACAACACGGTATCCGTCGAGGCTGCACGTCTCATCAATCACATCCACATTGATGCCCAGTTTCCGGAATGCCTGATATGGCTTTTCCACGGTTTCTTTATAAAAAACACCTGCATTCCGCGGACCCGCCGCATCTTCCACCGCCCAGCGGTTTTCGACATCATAAATCACGGCTGCTTCCGCCGGGTTCTGCGAACCGTTCACTTCCAGCAGCTGCTCCAGGGCTGCGCCGACTTTCGTCACTTCACGGAATACCCTGGTATCCGATCCGCCATAATGGTCGATCACGGCTCCATGAAATTTTTCGGATGCACCGCGGCTCTGCCTCATCTGGAAATACAGCACACTATCCGACCCATGCGCAACTGCCTGCAGTGACGCGGCCTGCAGCATGCCCGGTTTTTTCAGCTTGCTGACGGACTGCCAGTTCGTTGCGGAAGGACAGCTCTCCATCAGATAAAACGGCTTTTTCTGAATGCTCCGCATAATGTCATGCTGCATACCTGTATCCATCGCTGTTACCGTCTCCGCCTCTTTATGCCAGGTCGGATAATTGTCCCAGGATACAAAGTCAATCACATCGGCAAACTTGTAGTAGTTCAGTCCGGTAAAGTTATACATCATATTGATGGTAGACGGCTGTTCTGCCCCAGCGTCCCGCAGCGCTTTGATTTCCCATTTTACAAAATCCGCGGTCTGATCCGTCACAAACCGTTTCCAGTCCAGATTCAGTCCGTGCAGCGAAGAATCTCCTTTCGGAGACGGGCTCTCCACCTGGTCAAAACTCTGGTAAGTATGACTCCAGAACCCGGTATTCCAGGCACGGTTCAGCCGTTCCAGTGTGCCGTATTTTTTCTTCACCCAGCCGCGGAATGCCTCCTGGCACAGCGGGCAGTGGCACTCTCCGCCGTATTCATTCGAAATATGCCATGCAATCACGCCAGGGTGGTCTTTGAAAATTTCCGCCAGCTTCGTATTGATGATTCTCGTTTTTTCCCGGTAAACCGGTGAGGTATAGCAGTGATTATGGCGCTCCCCGTACAGATTCCGTTCTCTCGCTGCATTGACACGGAGCACCTCCGGGTATTTTTCCGCCATCCAGCGCGGTCTTGCCGCCGTCGGCGTGGAAAGCATAACCACAATTTCGTTTTCGTACAGGCGGTCAATCACCTCTTTTAACCATTCCAGACGGAAAACTCCTTCCTCCGGCTCTAAAAATGCCCAGGAAAACATGCCAAGCGAAACCTCGTTGATTCTGGCTTTCTTGAAATACGCCAGATCCTGTTCCAGAATCTCCGGGTAATCCAGCCACTGTTCCGGGTTATAATCGCCCCCGTGCAGGAGCTTTCCAAAATTTACTTCTTTCCCCATCTGCTTTTGTCTCCTTTTCTTTCGCAGACGGCCCATCCTGTCCACGGACAGAATGGGCTGAACGCATCAGATTCCCTTAAACGTAAAGGTAAACTCCAGTTTTTTATCAATCGGAATCAGGTACTCCGGATGGGTCTGTGCACCCCAGCTGTCGTCTCCGCCAACACCCATCTGCTGTTTTGCCACGCGCACAACGGTGTAATGTACCTGCGGCAGTTCATACGGATGCATCGCATTTTCCAGCTCGTGCGGTGTGTACGGCAGTGCGGAAAATTCCATCTTGTCGCCGCTGAACATCATACCGCGGCCCTTGCGGTTCGTCACGGTTGCCCAGCGTACACCAACCTTGTTGCCGCACTCCTGCGGAACGAGATATTTCGCCATATTATCTTCGACTTTATTCTTATAAACACCGAGCTTTGCTCCGGCACAGCGGTCCACATACGTCTCCTCCGGTCCCATGCCGTACCAGGTAACGTTGTCATAATCGGCATCCAGTTTGAACATCATGCCGAATTCCGGCATATCGCCGAGCTCTTTCACCGGATCATACGTCAGCGTCGTCTGAATGCTTCCATCGCCGAAGACACGGTAGGTCAGACGGCACTCGCTCGCCGGTGTGGTCGGCATTACATAGCGGTAGCTGACTTCTGCGCAGTCCTCGTGTACTTCGATTTCCGGCGCATACAGTCCCGGATAATGGCTGCCGTTCGGATATTTGTGGGACAGATACATTGAAGCAATCTTCCACTGGCTGTAACGCATCGGCATCAGGCTTCCGCAGTCATTGTCGATCGGCGCACGCCAGAAGTTCGGTTTCGGAATCATTTTGATCATCTCAACGCCGCCGTAACGGTACGATACGAGTCCGCCGTTCAGATCGGAGAACATCACATCAAAATTTTCGCCGCGCACACCAAAATCATGGTTGGAACGGATCACTTCAAATTTCGCCGGTTTTTCTGCTTTCGCCGGTGCTTCCACTTCATAAACACCCTGTCCGAATGCAACTTCATGGCCGCGCTTGCCCCATATGGTATCTTCTTTCAGGCGGAAGGAAACGGTCACCGCATACTCGCCCGGAAGGGTCTGTACGGCAATCGGAAGCTCCACTGTTTTTTCGGAAAGCGGCTCCACGGAAATTTCCATCGGCACTTCTTTCAGTTTCTTTCCTTCTTTTTCGAGAATTACCACGCAGTCAAACGCATCGGTATTCACAAACAGGTTCTTATTTTTTACAACTGCTTTGTCTTTCTGTACATCCACAGCAATGTTCTGATAGCAGAATTTTACTTCCTGCATCTTCGGGGAAGCATCGCGCTCGCCGCCGTATACAATACCATTTCCGCTGAAATTGTAATCGCATGGATGATCATCAAAGTCTCCGCCGTACGCCTGGAACTCTTTTCCGTAGCGGTCTTTTTTGTAGATTGACTGGTCGATATAATCCCAGATAAAGCCGCCCTGGAACAGCGGTTCTTCCTCGGCAAGATCCATATATTTCTTCATGGCGCCGCAGGAATTTCCCATCGCATGTGCATACTCACAGCAGACATACGGTTTTCTTCTGTCTTTCGACAAGAATTCACGGATTTCATTGACGGTGGTGTACATCCGGCTTTCCATATCGCTGGTGTCGTTGTATCTGCGGTCGTCATTAACTCCTTCATAATGAACGAGACGGGTCGGGTCCATTTTCCGGTATAACTGGGACATTTCAAAAATAACTTTTCCGCCAAACGATTCATTTCCGCAGGACCAGATCAGAATCGCCGGATGGTTTTTGTCTCTCTGATACATCGAATTGACACGGTCGAGCATACAGTCCATCCACTCCGGGCGGTCGCATGGTACAACACCGGAGAAATCTCCGCTTCGTACCGCATCCGTATCTCTCGTTCCATGGGACTCCATGTTGCACTCCGCGATCATGTAAAGACCGTATTCATCGCACAGATCATAAATGCCGACCGCATCCGGGTAATGGCAGGTACGGATTGCATTGATGTTGTTCTGTTTCATCGTCGTCAGGTCTTTGATCAGCTCTTCTCTCGAAACGACACGGCCGGATACGGAGCTGAACTCGTGGCGGTTGACGCCTTTAAAGACAACCCGCTTTCCATTCAGCATCATGATGTGGTCTTTCATCTCAAAGCGGCGGAATCCGACTCTCTGCGGAATCAGTTCCTGCACCGTTCCATCCTCTGCGGTGACTTCCAGCAGAAGATCATACAGCACCGGTGTCTCTGCGGACCACAGTTCCGGGTGATCGACTTTCAGAACAAACTGTGTTTCCCCATCCAGCACACCTTCGGTGCTCTGCAGTGCCGTTCCGTCTTTTAACAGGGTAATTTTTACCTTTCCTGTTCCGATCATTTTCGTATCAATGACCAGATCTGCCTTCGTAAACGTATCATCCAGCAGCGTCTGTACTTTCAGATCCGAAACGTGAACCTCCGGAATCGTGTACAGATACACATCACGGTAAATACCGGAGAAACGGAAGAAATCCTGATCCTCGCACCAGCTTCCGCTCGTCCATTTGAAAACCTGCGCAGCCAGTTTATTTTCGCCCTCTTTCAGATACGGGGTCAGTTCAAACTCGGACGGAGTAAACGTATCCTCGCTGTAGCCAAGGAACGTTCCGTTCAGCCATACGGCAATACCGCTCTCTGCTCCCTGGAAGGAAACAAAAAGCCGTTTTCCTTTCATCTGCTCCGGCACTTCAAAATATTTCACATAGGAAGCCGTCGGATTGAACCGCTCCGGAATCTCGCCCGGCTGGATCTCTTCTCTTCCTTCCCATGGGTACTGCACATTGGCATACTGCGGTGCGTCATATCCCTCCATCTGGATATGTGCCGGCACGCGGATATCGTCCCATTTTGTGCAGTCATACTCCGGTGTCTCGAATCCCGGAATCGTGCTCTCGTAGTTCTTTGCGTAATGGAATTTCCACAGTCCGTTCAGACTGTGACGGAAGTTTTCCACATGCTGCTCCATTTCTTCCACCGATCCATAATATCTGTGATCGGAATGCGCCGCCACCCGGTTTTCTCCATAGTACGTCGGGTCCTTCACTTTTTCATACTGAAATACACCCATTTTTATTTTCCTCCTTCTGGAATTTTGTTCTTTTTGATCTTTTGAAAAAAAGGTGGATATTCATCCAAATATCCACCTTTTCTGTTCGATTCTTTTTCTTATTTTACGGCACCTGTGATACCTTCTGTGAAGCTCTTCTGGAAGCAGAAGAAAATAATTGCTGTCGGGATCGTACAGATAAATACGCCGAGCATCAGCACACCATAATCTACAGTGTAGCCGCCGAGCAGGTTCGCTACCAGCATCGGCATGGTGATGGATTCATTGTTCTGTAAGATAACCTTCGGCCACAGGTAGTTGTTCCATGCGTTCATAAAGGTGATGATTGTTGCTGCCGCATACGTCGATTTCATGGTCGGCATATACATACGAAAGAAAATTCCTGTCTCGCTTAAGCCATCGAGTCTTGCCGCTTCGATGATATCGTGCGGGAAGGAACGGGAAGCCTGGCGGAACATCATGATCATGAACGGTGTTGAAATCGAAGGAAGCATGAAAGCTGCCATCGTGTTGACCATCTTTAGCTGGGAAAACATACGGAACATTGGGATCATGATGGCTGCGAACGGAATCATCATCGCAGTCAGAAGTACGGTAAATACCGCATCTTTTGCTTTATCATGATAGATCTCAAATCCATAACCGGCGATCGAGCAGACCAGAAGACAGAGAATGGTCAGCACCGTCGCATTCCGGAAGGAGTTGCACAGTGCAAGGCGCAGGTTCTGCTGCGCAATCAGCGCTTTAAAGTTGTCAATCAGATACGTACCCGGAATCAGTTTTCCGGCAATGACATCAATACTTCTGTTTGTAGACGCGCAGAACATATAGTACAGCGGAAAAACAGAAAGGATCGACGCTACCGTTAAAATCAGATACATGAAAAATTTCTTTGCTTTTCCCATTATCGCTCGTCACCTACTTTCATCTGAAGCAGTGCCAGAATGGCTACCATGATCAGGATCAGGATGGACATTGCTGCCGCATAGCCAAAGTTCGGGCTCTGTACAAAGGACATATTGTAAATATAATGAGACATGGTCATGGTTGATTTTCCAGGACCTCCGTTTGTCAGGTTCAGGGACTCATCGAACAGCTGCAGAGTACCGTTGGTAGAAGTAATTGTGGTCAGCAGAATCATCGGTTTTAACAGTGGAACGGTGATCTTGAAGAAAGTCTGCAGCGGGCTTGCGCCGTCGATTTTGGCTGCTTCGTAGATCGAATATTCAATGTTCTGCATACCGGAGAGATAGAAGACCATGTTGTATCCGGTCCATCTCCAGATCAGGGCGATGATGATAACCGCACGGGCTGTCCACGCATTGGAGAACCACATGATCGGGTTCATGCCGAGGCCGCGGAGAACGGTGTTGATAAAACCGTCATTTGCAAACAGGGAACGGAAGATCATCGCGTAAGATACGAGAGATGTTGCGCACGGCAGGAAAATGCAGGTACGGAACAGTCCCTTAAAACGCAGATCTTTGTTGTTCAGCATGGAAGCAAACATCAGGCCGAGGATCAGCATGATCGGCACCTGAATAATCAGATAAAAGAAGGTGTTGCTTAAGGTCTGTTTAAAGGTCGGGTCTTTTAAAATACGGGCATAGTTTGCAAATCCGTTGAATTTTAGGTTGATGCCCATACCTGTCTGTAAAGACAGGATGAATGCCTGAATCATCGGATAAAAGCTCATCCATGCGATCAGGATCGTTGCCGGCATCAGGAAAGCCCAGCCGGTAAGATTCTGTTTTCTTTCCAAGTTCATTCCTTTTTTCTTCTGACTGCTCATGGAATCTTCCTTTCTTTTTTTACCTGGCGTGTGTTTGAAAAAATCTTTTTGCAGACAACATTTCATGTTCTCCTGCAGAAATCATTTTTCAAACACACACCGCATAGATACAGAACGGGCCTGCTTCTGTCTGTCCAGGAAGCAGACCCGTTTCTTATCGTCCTACTTTTTTATGTATTGCAGGATATCAGCCACCCATGTTGAACTCTACAGTTTCCTGTGCGGTCTGAAGTTCGCTGTCCATATCTGCTCCTGTCTGGATGATATTGGAAAGTGCGGTTCCGACAGCATCACGTGCATCGTAGTAGAATGCTCCAGTGATGTTGGATGGAGTCTTGGTTGCGAAATCAACGATCTTTGCGTAAACCGGGTCATCGCTGAAGAATGCAACTGGCTGTGCATATGCTTCGGAATCTCCTGCCGGTGCCCAGGTTGCCAGAGCGCCTTTTGCGATGATATCATCGTAAAGAGCTGTGCTGCCTGCGAAGGTAGATTTCATAAAGTCAATGGCAAGATCCTGTTTTTTGCAGTTGGAAGAAATTGCCCAGGAAGAACCACCGTTGTTGGAGTAGTTGGTTGCTCCGTCAACGCCGTCCAGTTTCGGCATATTGGTGATTGCCCATTTGCCGGACTGATCTTCATTTGCTGTGATGGAAGCCATGATCCAGCATCCGTTGATAACGCCTGCTGTAGTTCCGTTGTTGATGGATGCGATGTACTGATCCCAGTCAGTAACCTCTACAAGAGTGCCATCTTTTACCATCTGGCTGTAAATCTCAAGGATTGGTTTCAGTGCTTTGTTGTCTACGATGTTGACAGATCCATCTTCGTTGAAAAGGGACTCACCGCAGGACTGCAGCATTTCCATAACAAGGTCCGGAGATCCGGCCTGAGATGTCAGGATCGGCTGGCCTGTTTTCTCTTTGACAACTTTTGCTTTCTCCATAAAGTCATTCCAGGTGATATCTGTGAAATCATCTACGGTGAAGCCTGCCTGCTCCAGCATATCAGTACGCAGGCACTCGATAACGGCACCATTGTCGAACGGAATTCCGTAGTTCTTCCCATCCAGAGTAGAGTAAGCAACTTTTGCGGATGAGAATTCGCTGAAATCAATTCCGGAATCGGTCAGATCGGTGAAGATGTCCGGATAGTTGGTTGCATATTTCTGGAAGGAGTTATCCTGCATCAGGAAGATATCCGGCAGAGTGCTTAAGTCTCCTGCGGAAACTGCTGTGGTCAGACGGGTTTCAATGTCGTCGGACTGTACTTCGCTGACTTCTACTTTGAATCCTTCGTGATCCTGTGCATAAATTTCAGCTGCTTTCTTGATCGCGTAAACGTTGAAGTTCGGGTCCCAGGTCCATACGGTTAAGGTGTTGTCATCATCAGAGCTGCCCTCTACTACGTCGCTGCTCTCTGATTTTGCAGTGGTTTCACTTGCTGCTGATGCATCGTTTCCGCCGTTGCTGGAACTTGTTGTAGTTCCTCCGCTGGAACCACATGCAGCCAGTCCAAATACCATTGCTGATGCCATTACGATTGATACAATTTTTCTTTTCATATTGCACATCCTCCTTAAGATGTTATTTTACAACCGGAACCTCCGCACTTTTTACAGCGCAGAAATTTTTTGGTTGTTTTGTACATTTTTTATGTTTTTATTCCCTCAACATGTACAAAGTATAACATATTTTCCCGTCGTTTGTGCGCATTTTTAACTCTATACTATGCATTTTCAACCATTTATATGCATTTTGACGGACATCACCATCCTTCCTGTGTTTTTATATCAAAATTCAACAATTTTCGTTCATAATGTTCCGGTGCACTTCGCCACTGCTGTGGAGATACACCAAGAATCCGGCGGAAATTACGGTTAAATGTAGAAATTGTTGTGAATCCGCTTCGCATTGCAATCTCATTTACAGAAATATTTGTTTTCCGCAGTTCCTTACATGCCGCCCGGATCCGGACCCAGTTAATGTACTCAACCGGCGTCATCCGCATGGATTCCTGAAAAATACGGCGCAGATGTGTTTCGCTGATATGACATACCTCTGCCAGCTCCTCAATTCGAAGAATCTCTTTATAATTTTCTCCAATATAATCCAGCGCAGGCAGAATCAGAGCGATACTGGCATCATCTACAATAGAATTCTTTTCCTGCTCCTCGTCCCTTTCATTCCATCTGGCAATCTGCATCAGAAGCGCTCTGGTCAGTCCTTTCACTTCCTCGAGATAAAATTCCCGTTTTTCACCCATGCATTTAATGATCAGTTTGATCATCTCCGCGACCTCCGGCCTTTCCTCATTTTTCACAAAATGGGCCTTCTGGTTAATACGCGCAATCAGCTTTTGTGCCATGCGCATATTGCCCTTATACAGCTCTGTAATAAATCCTTCCACATCCACAAACACCCATGCCCAGGAACATACACTGTTTTCTTTTGAGTTTGTTGTATGCGGAAAGTTTTTCGGCACCACCGTAAACATACCGCCATGATACGGCAGTTCCTCATCTTCCAAAACAATCGTTCCCTCACCGTAATAGCAGAAACCGATCTCCATCAGGTTATGAAAATGCAGATAATCAATCTGGTACCCATAATTCTGCAACCATTTTTTCTCCCTGCAGCACCAGCACCGGGCATTTTTCCGGCACTTCGTAATAGCGGTATTCCATTCTGGGCTTTTTCTTTCTGCTCATATCCGTACCTGCTTATTCTACTTTTTTCTGAATCATCGCCAGAAACACGAGCGGTTCTTCCCCTGCGCAGGAAACCGCATGGCCGCTGCCGTCCTCGCAGAACGTCGTCATGCCCGCCTGCACCGGGTAGGTTTTGTCGTTATCCTGATACATACCCGCACCGGACAGGATGTGATACGCTTCTGTCTCCCCATGATGCTCATGATACGGAAGCTCATCACCCGGTAAAATCGTTACTTTTGCAAAGAGTGTCACCTTTCCGGAAAGGCGTTCGCCCTCCAGCAATTTTTCTGTTGTGTGTCTGTCTGCCATTGTTCATGTCCTCGTTTTCGTAATCTTTTTTTGTTTTCCCTGTCTCCATCCTACACCAAATAGCGTAAGATTCGATCTTCTCTGTGTTTTTATTATATTCTCTGCTTCACCGGAAGACAATGAGATTCACCAAAAACGAGCAACTTTTTTCCGTCAGCCTACAATCTTTCCTCTGTCAATCTCCACCGTCGTATCGCACAGTGCTGCAATGTCTTCCCGGTTGTGGCTGGCAAGAAGAATGGTTTTTCCTTCGTCTTTCAGTTTCAAAAACAGCTGCCGCATCTCCTGCACGCCCTGGTTGTCGAGACCGTTCATCGGTTCATCCAGAATCAGAAGGGAAGGTTCCTCCATAATCGCCTGTGCAATACCGAGACGCTGGCGCATGCCGAGCGAATACTTGCCGACATGCTTTTTCGCTTCCGGATCCAGTCCGACTTTTCGGATGGCCGCATCGATCTCCTTTTTTCCGATCTTCCTGCGGATGCCGGCGAGAAACTGCAGATTCTGTCTGGCACTGTAGCCCGGAAGAAAGCCCGGTGTCTCGATGATGGCGCCAATACTCTCCGGCGCTTCGATCTCTTTCCCAATCTGTTTTCCATCCACAAAAACCGCGCCATCGTCCACCCGGAGAAATCCGCAGATGCATTTGAACAGTACCGTCTTCCCACTTCCGTTTCTTCCGATCATTCCGTGAATTTTTCCTTTTTCGAAGCTCAGGCTGATCCCGTCCAACGCCGCGTAGCTGCCAAACTTTTTTGTCACGTTTTCTATTCTTATCTTTTCTTCCATTCTTTCAGATTTCCTCCACAAAGTTCAGATCCTTTTTCCGGATCCCGAGATACGAAAGGATCGTGCATGCGCCGATGACAATCGCAAAGACACTGTAAACATATGCCATCGACGGCCCGTTTCCATATCCCTGCCACTTGTAGCTCGCAATATTCATCCAAAGCGGCGGCGCGCAGTAATAGCCGATTGTGATGCTGGAAAATTTGCTGAGCAGAAGCGCAGTGAGTGCGATGCCGCAGTTGATGACGATTCCAAATCCCCTGTGTACCAGAAAATTTCCGGCATAACTCACAACGCCTGTCATAACCGACAGGCACCAGATCGCAAGCATTGTGAGTCCCATTGCCTCCTGCGGCGAAAATCTCGAAAGGATCAGATAATCCAACGGTTCCTGGTCAAAGGTATATGCCGCATTCGTCTGAGCCAGCGTACTGATCACCTTCCCCCATCCGGTTTCCCACCCTACATTCGGAAACACAAGCAGTACCGGAATCATACTTAAGCATATGGTGTAAAAAAAGGAAACAACCACAATGTACAGCATGTTTCCCCAAAACCAGCTTTTCCGCCCGGCCCGCAAAATCTGCCACCCGCTGTTCGGTTCCAGAAACGGAGCATCACAGAAAAGCAGCAGAGCCCCAAGAACAATGATAATCTGGTCTCCATTATATCTGGTCATAAACGGCAGCATCCAAAAAGTCACATCAACTCCGGTCTGCTCGCAGAAGCCTCGAATACCCACCGTCATTACATGAAAAAGGATCGCAATCCACAACAGCGCAACATAAAACCGTGGTGTTGTGAATGTTTTCCGCAAACGTATCTGACATACCCGAAGGCTCATCCGTATTCTATCCATTCTGCGCCCTCCTCTTTACCACTCGCACGAAAATTACACCTTCCATTCCTGTCAGAATAAGGAAATAACCAGCTATCACAAAAAAATCCTTAAAATTCCGGATACTTCCCCCATGGAGCTGGTACCATCTCATCTGGCCCGGCAGCTGCAGCGCTTCTGCTACAAGCTGGCTTGCATAATAAAAAAGAGCCGGTGTGCTGACCAGCACAAACAGATTTTTTATTTTTCCCGATATCATAAGCGCAAAAACTGCCATAAATGCATACTTGACAGCCTCAACTCCAAATCTTGCGGCAAGGTAAAACGGCAGAACGAGTCCATTTCCATAGCTTAAACTGCCTGTTAATGTTTCAAGCTCTTCTTTTTTTATCCACGGTATTTTTAATGCCAAAACGCCATAAACAACTGCCATTCCCAGAAAAATACTGATCACAGAACCGAAAAAGGCAACCACCAGATGCGACCAGCAATATGCTGTTCTCCCTATGCGTGTCTCAATGCATCTAAGATAGCCATTTCTGCTGTCTTCCCAATAGCTCAGCGCAAACGGCAGCACAGCCAGCACAGAAAACACTTCAAAAAATGCCCCCACACCATGACTGCTGACAACCAGGTAATATACCGATGCATTCCACCGGCTCTGCATTGCTTCCTGACTGATGTTTAACACGGTAACCAGCATCGCACCTGCGATGGCAAAATAAAATTTTCCTGATAAAAACATTCTTTTAAAATCCATTTTTATCATTCGAAAAAAATTCATGAAAGATCACCTTCTTGTCCTTCCGCAACAATCTCTTATCCTCTTCGTCTTTTAAAAAGATGTGACCCGCTTAGCCCGGAGTCACATCTTCCGCAAAACAATTTATTCTTTGAGTAACTCGTAAATCTCAGACAAACTCACCCTGCAATTTCCCGTCCATCCAGTGCATTGATGTAAACATACTGTTCGATCTCATCTTCTATAAATCGAAACTGCCACGCAGGAATCATATCACACATCCAATGCCCTGTTTCATTTCTTCCCGTTGTCATCGGGTAATAAATCAGTTTCATCTGATTCAGCGTAATCGGCTCTGCAATTGCCAAATCATACTTATTTCTCAGCGTTTCCAAAATAATATCTTTTTCCGCAAGAGATACCGGTTCCTTTTCCCGAATAGCATAGTGATTAACTGCTTGAAGATATTGAATTCCGCCCTCCGTTATAACAGCCTGTATTTTAGATGACGGAATATAAAGATCATCCTGCCGGTTAATTTCATTGCATAATACAGGAACCCCATTCAGATAACCCTGAAAAAACAACAGGAAACAATCATCTGCTTTTGACCACTCATATTTCTGAATCTTCTGAGGCTTTAGCAATTCTCCATTCTCGATTGCCTGTTCCATTAATTCCTGCTGTTTTTCCATCTGTTCATACGAAAAACTGTATTTACTGGTCAATTCAACTTTTTCCCAGTCTCCAATCCATCTAACAAACTCTTTTCCTTCCTCTATCAGCTTTTCTTCGTCTTCCAATGAAATTTCCTGCTCATTGTCTCTGACCAAAATCCCTTCACCATAGGCTGATGTAATATATTCAACAGGCAAATTATAATAAACTTTTTTTCCTTCTTCCGTTTCCACTCCTAATATATTGCTGACAGACACCGTTCCATTTTGATTTTTTAATTGTTCGCCAAGTATTCCCTCATACGAATAACAAACGTCCGGCTCTCCTGTGTCTCCTTTTCTTGTTTCCAATCCACTTTCCGGAATTTTCCCAAGTATTTTATTGAACACACTTTCTCCTTGAAATCCATCCACTTCTATCACACATTTTTCAAACTCATTCCATTTTTTGTCCGGCATGTCAACAATCGCATCAATTTTGGCCTGACTGCCAAGCTGAAAACGGATGTGCTCACCATTGCTTAATTCCTGATCATTTTCAGGTGTCACATTTGTTTCCGTTTCATCATTGCTGATAGAACTATTCCGTTCTTCTCCATTTTCCTGTTTTTCTACCTGCTGCAAATTTTCTGACTCATTTCCCATATTCTGACAACCTGTAAAGAACAGTAATATTACCATAATTCCCAATACTTTCTTTCCCATATATCCCCTCTTTTCAAAATTTCGTTCTTTCTCTTCTGTTACTCGAAGCATAGCGAAATTTTTCTCCATCGTCAACGGATCTGGGATATCATGCTCTATCTGGGATAATCAGTACAGATAGCAAAAAATAAAACTTTGTTCTTTGAAATCCGCATTCTTTTTGCTTCCTTCATACAAATAAAGTCTTTTTTATTACGTTTTATCTTATTTTATCGGAAATACTGCCTCTGCGCAAAACAAATCTCCTGTCTCATAATACTTTAACGCGCCACCTACCTTTTGCATCGTCCGTTTTACACTTTTGTGCCCAATCCCGTGGCTGCTTGTATCTTTCTTCGTCGTATTCAAACTTGAATTTTCATTTAAAACAGATTTTTCTATTTTGTTTTGAATCTCCAACCGAAGATATCCCATTTTTTCCTCTACAAAAATTATAATTTCTTTCTTCTCTGTAACTTTCCGCTCTGCTTCAATCGCATTATCCATGAGATTTCCAAACACAGAGCAAAATTCCAAATCATCAATTCCTTCCATTTTGCTCAGAATCGTACACTTCACATCTACTTTTTCACTTCTCGCAAGAGTAATTTTTGTATTAATCATAGAATCCACATAACTGTTTCCTGTCTGAATTAGTGTCTGCACATCTTCAATTTTCTGATTAATTTTTTCCCATACCTTTACCATTTCCGACTGCGGCATGGTCTCCATTGCCTCTTGCAGAGGTAAAAGATAATTTTTCAAATCATGTTTAAATTCTCGTAATTCTTCATTACTTCTCTTAATAATTTCCATACTTTCCTTTGAATATTTCTCTTTTTCTTTCATCAGTTCATATTCTAGCTTTGTTTGATTATCCTTGCTCATTTGCTGTACTATAAAGTACATAATCAGGCACATCAGCCAGATACAGCATACGCACAGCAAAATCCATTTCTGTTCCTGCATCTGCACACTTGGCAGATCTCTTACTACCAAAATAATAGTATTTCCCGCAATAATTGAGAAAACAAGGTTGCATCCCATGACAATCCATTGCCAGCTTATCAGATTCTCTCGTTCAAACAAAAGACTATTTAGTAATTTACCAACAAAAAAATAAGAAATTTTTGATAATAGCATGATCGCAATTCTTACTGTATCCTGATCTTGAATAAACGATGCAACACTTTCTTGAAGGATAAAACTGCCGCCGAAAAGGATCGCTGTGTTTACCATCATCAATACTGCTCTCGCAACTACCGCTGCAGTAACCTTTCTCAGAACACTTCCCTGTGTACCCACCATCAAATAGACAAAAAGCCAAATCAATGTGATCCACATTTCCCACCTGTCATATAACGCAGGATACTTTTCCAACGCAGGAAAGATTAGCCCAAATAGCACTGCAATTCCCCACAAAATTTTACCTTTTTTCCCTTTGGGTTTCTGCTGCATAAAATCCATGCAGAATTCCAACAAAAGTATGTTTTCCCAAACAGAAATTGCAAGTTCAAAAACCTTCCAAAATGTTGCACTCATTCCATCACCACTCCCATAATTTTCATTCGAACCTGATTCAGATAATTTCTGCTGACAGGAATGCTTTTCCCGTTCAATAGCAGAAGTTCTTTTTCGCGCAACCGATATACATAGTTCATGTTAACCAAATATCCTTTATGTGTCCTTACAAATTTATGCGCTTCTAGTTTTTTCTCCGCTTCTGACATTTTCATTCTTACACGAATCGCCTCATCCCTCGTATCTTTTTCCCGATAGAAAAGCAGATAGTTCTTCTCGCTCTCCACAAACCAGATATCACGCAATGCAAGTTTTACACTCTGACGCCCTGTCTGCAGTTCTATTTGGGGAACTTTCTTTCCTGCCTTTTTCTGCAGTTCCAGCAACTGCGGCTCCAGTTCCTCATCCAGATGTGCCTTGCGGATAAAAAAGAATGGATGATACACCAATGACTGAAACACCAGATCATCCTTATTCGATACAAACACAATACAACATTCTCTGTTCCACTTTTTCAGATACGATGCAGCCTCAAATCCATTCACTTCCGGCATATCGATATCAATAAAAAAAACAGAAATCTCATCAAGATTTTTGATTCCTTCCAGCATCTCCTTCGCAGATACGTAGCACTCCATTTTCACTGCAATCTTATGTTTCTGACATAAACCTCGAATTCTGATTTCCAGTTTATTTAAAAACACTTTATCATCATCACATAAAATTAAATTCATTATTTTCCCCCGTGCTTCTTATCGAAGATTCTACTTCTCAATAGCATACCAAATTTTTTCTTTTCTCTCAAGTAACCTGGGATAACATGAATGATCTGGGACAAACATCAGATCATTCTGCTCTGAGAGCTTTTTTGCCTGACGGGAAAATGTAACGAGATTTTCCCTCGAAAAAAAACAACACCTGAACCGTTTTGCCAACTCAGGTGTTGTTACAATAAATTTATATCGCCCGCAAAGGCTGTTACGCAACTATATCCTCAAACTGCGAATTGTAAAGGTTTGCATAGAACCCATTCTTCGCAAGCAGTTCTTCATGGTTGCCCTGCTCGATGATATCTCCGTCCTTCATGACAAGAATCAGATCCGCATCACGAATCGTGGACAGCCGATGGGCAATGACAAAGCTTGTTCTACCCTTCATCAGGTTATCCATTGCTTTCTGGATCTCGATCTCTGTTCTGGTATCAACGGATGAGGTCGCCTCATCGAGAATCAGGATCTTATTGTCTGCAAGAATTGCTCTTGCGATCGTCAGAAGCTGTTTCTGTCCCTGGGATACATTGCTTGCATCCTCATTCAGCTCCATCTGGTAGCCGCCCGGCAGGGTCTGAATGAAATGGTGTGCCCGCGCAGCCTTCGCCGCTGCAATAACCTCCTCATCCGTGGCATCGAGCCGGCCGTAGCGGATATTTTCCATGATACTGCCCTTGAACAGCCACGTATCCTGCAGCACCATACCAAAGGCATCGCGAAGCTCTCTGCGGTTGAAATCCCTGATATTGTGGTCATCCAGAAGAATGGCTCCGCTGTTTACATCATAATAACGCATCAGCAGCTTAACCATTGTCGTTTTTCCTGCTCCAGTCGGGCCGACAATGGCAATTTTCTGACCCGGTTTTACCTTCGCACAGAAATCATGGATGATGATCTGATCCGGATTGTATCCGAACTGTACATGGTCAAAGGTTACTGCTCCTGTTACCGTCTCAATGTCCGCCGGATTTTCCGTGGTCTGATCCTCTTCCTCTTCGTTCAGGAATTCAAAGACACGCTCGGATGCCGCCGACATCGACTGTACCATGT
>ERZ827168.2976-NODE-2976-length-18316-cov-5.312305_pt1 | contig 18316 bp, 17 predicted proteins | sample MGYA00519868_ERZ827168 | MGnify/ENA primary metagenome ERZ827168 (study PRJEB31778, sample SAMEA3449271) | human gut metagenome | biome: human gut; feature: human-associated habitat; material: faeces | place: United Kingdom | collected 2010/2012 ...
CCTTACCCAAAAACTCATAATCCAACTTATTTAAAAAAAGTTAAAGAAATGTTAACAACTATTATGAACAAAAAGGATGCTCCTATTAATAATTTACTTAATAGAATTTATATCTTAGATATTCTAGAAACTGATGGCAAAGCTTTTTCTAGACCTTGGTTTGGTCAATTAATGACAGGTCCACAACTTATGGCTTATTTGTGCCAGGTTAATATGTGGCTTGAGAGGTATCAGCCTAAAATTGAGATTTAAAAATATATTATAAAAAGGTCGCAAATGCGACCCTTTTTGTGTGCGAAGAAAATTTTTTATTTTTTTGACAATATTAAGACACCCATAAACTTCAAATCATATTCTGATAAATCTGGAGGAGAATCACTTTTTTCGTTCTCATTACTTACCATAGCTTTCCATGACTTTTTTTCACTCCAATATCCATCTTCATCTTGTCTAACAAAGTGAAAATCTATAGGTAAGTCATAAAGTGTAGGAAAATAATAAAAAGCAATTCTCCATTCGCCTTCTTTTAGCTTACCATTGTCTTTTCTATAAGCCAAACCTAAAAAATCTAGATCTTTTTTTAATCGAGTTATTAACTCATTTGGATTAAATATTGCTGATTTAACATATGGACTCGAAATACATCCTGGAATAAAAATTCGCATTTTTGTATCCCTAACTGGCAAATCCAATGCATATGCATAACAATTTGTATGTTTTACACCTTTCCACCGTTTTTTATTAAATTTAGGTGGATATACATTTGTCTTTATTACATTTTTAATTTTTGTTGTCATTCTTTCATAATAAGGCATAATGTTCTCCTTTCATAACTTCGCACACGCCAAAAAGATTTACATAAATATTATATCATTAATTAGGCTATTTTTCAATATTTATCTACTTTATCTTTTTCTTAATATTTTTTTAATTTTTTCTTGCAAACATTTGTACTAAATGATATAATTTTTGAAGTTAAAGGAGAATATTATGGAACACTGGTCTGTTGATGATTATAAAAATTTTACAAATGGAACTAAAAGAAAAAGTAAATATAGAGCAAATAAAGTCTCAATTGATGGACATACTTTTGACAGTCAAAAAGAAGCTGATTATTATTGTGAATTAAAATTAAGACTACAAAGTAAAGAAATTAATGGTTTTTGTTTACAACCAACTTTTATTTTAGCACCAAGTTTAAAATATAAAGCCGATTTTATTGTATTTCACAAAGATAACTCCACAGAAGTTATTGATGTAAAGGGTTTTAAGACTAAAGAATATATTGCAAAGAAAAAAGTCTTTGAAGATAAATTTAATTTAAAAATAACAGAAATAGAATAAAGGATTGCAAAAAGCAATCCTTTATTTAACTCATTTTTTCTTTAATTTTTACTAATGTATTTAATGCATCAATTGGTGTTAATTCATTTAAATTAATTTTATCTATTTCATGAGCAATCTCCGCTATTTTATAATTGAACATATCAAATTGACCTTCTACTTGTTTTTTGTTTTCAATTTTCTTGTTTGTTAATATGTTCTTTCTCTCTAATGATTTTAAAATTTCATTTGCTTTTTGTGTTACAGCTTTTGGAACACCTGCTAAACGAGCAACATGTATTCCATAACTTTCATCTGTTCCACCTCTTACTATTTTTCTCAAAAAGATTATATCTTCACCTTTTTCTTTTACAGCAATTGAATAATTTTTAATACCTTCTAATTTTTCTTCTAATTCTGTAAGTTCATGATAGTGTGTAGCAAATAATGTTTTAGCACCACATTTTTCTTTATCTGCAATAAATTCTGCAACCGCCCATGCTATTGAAAGTCCATCATATGTAGAAGTTCCTCTTCCTATTTCATCTAATATTATTAAACTGTTTGCAGTTGCTTCTTTTAATATTGTTGCAACTTCCATCATTTCTACCATAAATGTACTTTGGCCTAAACTTAAGTCATCTGATGCTCCAACTCTTGTAAATATTTTATCTACTACTCCTATATTCGCTTCTGTCGCTGGCACAAAACTTCCTACTTGAGCCATTAATGTAATTAAAGCAACTTGTCTCATATATGTAGATTTACCAGCCATATTAGGACCTGTAATAATAGATAATCTATTTTCGTCTTTATCTAAATATGTATCATTTTCTACAAATGACCCTGCACCTAGCATTTTTTCTATTACAGGATGTCTTCCTTCTTTTATGTTTATAATTCCATTAGAATTTACATTTGGCATACAATAATTCATATCTTCAGCTACTTGTGCAAATGATGCAAGAACATCTAATGTTGATACAATATTTGCAGATTTTTGTAATCTTGTTATATTTTTAGAAATTTCATTTCTTATTTCTGTAAATGCATTATACTCTAAATTTACGACTTTTTCTTCTGCTCCTAGTATTTGATTTTCTAAATTTTTAAGTTCTTCTGTTATATATCTTTCTGCATTTGTTAAAGTTTGCTTTCTTATAAATCTTTCTGGAACTTGATCTAAATAAGATTTTGTAACTTCTATATAATATCCAAATACTTTGTTAAATCCAACTTTTAATGCTTTTATTCCTGTCTTTTCTCTTTCTTCTGCCTCTAACTTAAGTATCCAATTTTTTCCCTCTGTTGTAGCAGTTTTTAATTTATCTATTTCTTCATCATATCCCAATTTTATTATTCCACCATCTTTTATAGTCATAGGTGGATCTTCTACAATAGATTTTTCTATTAATTCATATATATCTATAAGTTCATCTAAATTAATATATAATTCTTGTAATAATGGAGATTTTGTATTTTCTAAAACTTTTTTAATGTATGGTAATTTAGATACAGAATTTTTTAATGTAATCATATCTCTTGCATTTGCATTACCATATGCCATCTTACCTGCTAGTCTTTCAATATCATAAACTTTTTTTAAATTATCTATAATATCTCCTCTTAAAATTATATCTTCTTTCAATTCTTTTACAGCATTTAATCTTTTATTTATTTCATTCACATCTATCAAAGGATCATTTAACCATCTTCTTAATTGTCTTCCACCCATAGATGTAGATGTTTTATCTAATACCCAAAGCAATGTTCCTTTTTTAGATTTATCTCTCATTTTTTCTGTAATCTCTAAATTTCTTCTTGCACTTATATCTAATGACATATATTTTGAAATATTATATATTGAAATTTTATTTATATGATTTAAAGAAGTCATTTGAGTTTGATTTAAGTATTCTATTAATGCATTTATAGAACATACTGCAAAATTTTTATCTTTTAAGTCTTCTATTTTTCTTTCATTGTTATCTACAAAATCATATTTTAATTCTAAATCTTTGTAATCATTGTTAAAATATTTTTCATTAAACTTAGTTATATATATACTAAATCTTTCTTTTATTTTTTGCATTTCTTCTGTGCAATCAAACATCATTGTATTTGTTATAATTTCAGATGGAGAAAATCTTGCAATTTCATCTAACAAAGTTGGAAAATTGTTGTTATCTTTTATTTCTGCACTATAAAATTCTCCTGTTGAAATATCACATACACTAATTCCAAAATATATTCCACTTTTATATACTGCCATTATAAAGTTATTTTTTCTTTCTTCTAACATATTGCTCTCTATTACAGTACCAGGTGTTACTACTCTTATAACTCCTCTTTCTACAATACCTTTTGCTTCTTTTGGATCTTGTAATTGTTCACATATAGCAACTTTATAACCCTTTGCTATTAATCTTGCTATATAAGTTTCTGCAGCATGATGTGGAATTCCGCACATTGGTGCTCTTTCCTCTTGTCCACAGTCTTTTCCTGTTAAAGTAAGTTCTAATTCTCTTGATGCTGTTATTGCATCATCAAAAAACATTTCATAGAAATCACCTAATCTATAAAATAATATACAATCTTTATATTGTTCTTTTGTTTCAAGATATTTTTGCATCATTGGTGAAAACTCTGCCATGTAATTTACTCCCTTTCATTTTATCTTTTATATTACTTCTCCTTTTAAATACCACATGTGTTCAGAAACAATTTTTAAACTAACCATTTGATTTATTAAATTTCTGTCTCCATCAAAAATAACAACTTTATTACTGTCTGTTCTCCCAGTTAACATGTCTTTATTATTTTTACTTGGACCTTCCACTAATACTTTTTGAATAGTTCCTACATATTTTTTGTTGTTTTCTTCTATTTGACTTTCAACTAATTTTTTTAATCTATCAAATCTTTCATGTTTTATATTTTCTGGAATTTGATTTTCCATTCTATCTCCAGGTGTACCAACTCTTCTTGAATATATAAACATATATACTTGTTCAAATCCTACTTTTTTTACAACATCAAGTGTATCTTCAAAATCCTCTTCTGTTTCTCCTGCAAATCCAACAATTATATCTGTTGTTAATGCTAAATTAGGAATTGTTTTTTTCATTTTATCCACTAAATCTAGATATTGTTCTTTTGTATACTTTCTATTCATTACCTTAAGCATTTTTGTACTTCCAGACTGTAATGGTAAATGAATTAACTTACAAACTTTATCACAATCTCTTATTGCTTCTATTACATCATCTGTAAAATCCTTTGGATGTGGTGAAACAAATCTTATTCTTTCTATTCCATCAATTTTATTTATTTCTCTTAAAAGTTTTGCAAATGAATTTACTTTATCATATTTTCCTGTATCTTCTATTTTTCCTTTTTTGATATTTTCCATTTCAACTCTTAAATAAGAATTTACATTTTGTCCTAATAATGTTATTTCTTTATATCCATTTTTAGCCAACTCTTTTACTTCATTTATAATATCTTCTGGATCTCTGCTTCTTTCTCTTCCTCTTACATATGGAACTATACAAAAACTACAAAAATTATTACATCCATTCATTATTGTTACAGATGCTTGTAATCTACTATTTCTACTAATTGGAATTCCTTCATATATCTTTCCATCTATATCCAAAACATCATCTATTTTTTTCTTTTCCTCAACTGCTTTATATAAATCTTCTGGAAATCTATGTAATGTATGTGTTCCAAATATTATATCTGTGTATGGATAACTTTCTTTTATCTTTTTAGTAATATGCTCTTCTTGCATCATACATCCACCAATTGCAATTATAGTTCCTCTTGTTTCTTTTATTCTTTTTAATTCTCCTAATTTTCCAAACAATTTATCTTCTGCATTTTCCCTTACGCAACAAGTATTAAGTACAACAACATCTGCATCTTTAAACTCTTTTGTTAAACTATATCCCATTTCATTTAACATTCCAGACAATTTTTCTGAATCATTTTCATTTAGCTGACATCCCATTGTTAATATTGCATACTTTAATTCTTTATCTTTATTTAATTCTTTTATCTTTTTTATGTACTCCTTTTGTTCTCTAATTTCTTGTATAGTATCCATTTTTCTCCTCCTTAAGCTATTGCTTATTTTATTATATTTTGTCGTTTTTTGCAAGTTATATAAAGAAATAATTTTACAATAAGCTCTCAAAAAAATTGTCAATGTTGTCAATGGGGACGTAGTTTTTTGACAACTTTATTATTCTATGTAAGTTTTTCTTATTGTTTCTCTTCCTATTTTTGTTTCTTCTGATATTTTTCTTAATGAAATATTGTATTCCATTTTCAAAATTACTATAAGCTCTTTCAATTTTCTTTTATTCTTTTTTAAATCATTAATATCCATATCATTTTCATTTAAAAAGTTTTGTATTAATTCTTTACATATTTTAGAGTCATTATCAATATCCATAAATGTGTAATTTTCCTTTATTTCTTTAGTAATTATTTTATAATTTGAATATGGATAATCTTTTGCTTTACTACAAATACCAGCCTTGACAGGATTATCATAAATATACTTTATGCAATTATATAAATGTTGTTCATCATAAATTCCCTCTGATTTGTATCTGTCTCGAAATACATATCCTACTCTATCATATTTTTTATTATAATATCTTGCATATGTACAATTAAGTCTTTGCATATATTTACTTAATTCATCTAATTTTTTTGTTTTTATTAACATATGTGCGTGATTATTCATAATGCAATATGCTATTATCTTTATCTCATGTTCCTTGCTTAATTTATATATAAGTTTTATATAATATTTAATATCTTCTGATTTATCAAATATATAACTTTTATTTATACCTTGAGTTATTACATGAAAAAAAGATGTTTTTATATGTTTTCTTGGAAATCTTGGCATATGTGCCTCCTTAGAAATAAAATTTTATTGAAAAAAAATAATATGGCATAGATTTTACCATATTATTTTTGAAAAATTTGTCGGAATTTGTTTTAATTTTAAATTTTTTAAGTTGTCAAAAAACTACGTCCCCATTGACAACCTATTTTTTATTTGTCTCCTATTTTATAAAATTGACATATTGTAACATTGTTCCATGAGTTGGCAATTATTTTTATTGTATAAGATTTATTGTTTTTGAATATAAAGTCTTTATATCCTTGAGAAACTGTAGCGTCTTCGCCATTTTCTATATATGTAATGGCTTTTCCATGTTCGTGTCTTTCTACAAGTTTCATTTTGCTTTGCTTAACACATTGATATAAGTTAGTACTTACCTGGCAAACTCCTCCTCCATATGCCATTCTATTATTACCATTGACATATGCAATTGCTTTCCTATAACCATTTGTTTCTGTTAACCTACCAATTACTTTTGACCATACAAATTTCTGCCCTGGCTTTAATATTATTCCATTTATTTTTTTACAGGCAATTCTTAAATTAGTATTTCTACTTTCATTATCACTTGTAGAAGTTAAAACTTTTGATGCAATTATTCCTCCTCCGTTTCTTATGTTACTTGACTTAGAATATATTTTTTTATCTTTAACTAATTTAAATGTTTTTATCTTAAAATAATATTCTTTATTATAATCCAAGTTCTTCTTAATATAAGTTATATTTTTACTTCCATATATATTTTTAATTTTCTTATACTTACCATTTTTTAAAGTAGACATATACACAGAATAACCATCTACATTTTTTATTTTTTTCCATTTAATACTTGCTTTTCCATTATTAACTGTTACTTTAATTAATTTGGTTTTATTTGGTTCTTTACTATTACTTGCTAATACATAATAATTTTGTAGTATTAATAACCCAAAAGTTATTAATACTACAAAAATCTTGAATAAAGTTTTTTTCATTTTATCCTCTTTTATTTAGATATTTTTACATTTACACTTGAGCTCATATCACTATTGTATTTGCTATCTGAATAATTAGCAACTACTTTATAATAATATTTCTGTCCTCTTTTTAATTTAGTATCTTTATATGAATTTTTTTTAGATGTTCCTATTTTTTTATACTTACTATTTTTGATTGTTGATCTATAAACTGTATATTTAGTTGCTCCTTCTACTTTGCTCCATTTTACTTTTGCATTATTTTTTCCAGATTGAGTAGCTTTTAAATTAGTTGGTTTACTTATTTTTTTGTATTTATCTTTTCCGCTTCTAACTTTTGTTAATTTAGGACTTTTTCCTCCTATATCTAATCTCCAAATACTTCCATCTTTACGAATTATTAACGCAGAACTATTTTTTGTTCCACTTGTATAATTTATATCATCAACATTATTAATTATATAAACATCATTTAAGTATACTTTATTATTCTCCTTTAAAGATACCCTGTTATCTGCTCCTTTATTTGATAAATAAACTTCTTTTAATACTGACGTATTCTCTTCAGCAGCATAAAATTTATATTTTTTTATTTTTCCATTTTTAGTTTTATATTTTCCATTTCCTATTATACTTTTTACATTTTTATCAACTTTTTTTACTATGTATTGTTCTTTTCTAATTTTTGTATATTTATTGTTAGAATCCAATCCATAACCATAATCATAATAATAATAATATAAATTTCCTTTCTTATCTAATAATAATCCAAATCCACATTGGCTTACATCCTTATCTGCTTCTATTGCTTCAAAATCACATATTTTCTTACCAGATAAAGCATATGTTTTTCCTTTTTTAGTTAATATATAATCTGTAAGCATATTTTTTACATTATTTAGTCTTAACACACTTTCTATTTGGCCATTTTTATTTATATCATAAAAGTAAAACTTTCCATTATTAGTTAAATATCCAAATTGAGATATCTCTTTTATATTAGAAACTTTTTTTGTTTTTATTGTTTTTGTAACATCATAAGTATAATATACATCAGTTACTCCATTTTCCTCATATATATGCTTAACTTTTTTTGTTTTTGGATATTTAATTGTTAAATTTCCATCTTTTTTCAAAACAGATTCTACTCTAGCAATATTTTGTGATACATAATCATATCTATTTTCATATACACTCGCATATACATACTTAGCTACATTTCCAGTTTTTTTAGTAGTTAATTTATATGTTTTGTCCTTAGCATTCCATAATTCGCTATTAGCTAACAATACTTGATTTTTAGCATCTGCACTTTGTGTTATTGAAACAACATCATTTGTTTTTGATTCCAATTTTGTATTTTCTTTTGTTTTAACTACATTTATTTTAAAACTTTTAGTTAGAGTCTTTCCATTATATGTTGCTGTAACTTTCACATTTGTACTTCCTATTTTTTTTGCTTTTAATTCTGTATTATCTTCAATTCCTACAATTCCTAAATTTTCAATTTTAATCACTGGTTTTAAATACCAAGATAATAACCAATTATCTACTGTATACATTTTTTCACCTAAATATAAATTATATTCAGTTTGATATTTTATATTTTCAAATTCTTTAAAATTATTTTCTGGATCTTCATAATTATATCCCAAACATATCGTATTTTTTAAAAAAATAATACTTATTGTTAATACTACTGTTATTAAAAAATTTTTTATAACTTTATTCATTTTCTTGAAACCCCTTTCATTTTTTCTATATAATTTTCAATTTCTGTACTAAATTTGAAATTTGGTACATCATTTATTTTATAAGCAATCCCACTAGTTGAATTTTTTAAATTTTCTATTTGAGAAGGAATTTGTAATATTAAATCTATACATTTATAAACTTTATTCATATCATCATTTTTTGCATAATAATCAATCGCTTGGCTTAACATTATTATATATTCTTCACAATTTGTTATATCATATTTATTTATTTCTAATGATTTCTGTTTATTTTTTATCATTTGTTGCCAATTGTTATTTTCTAAATCATATATTGATTTCACTTTATATGGTAATGCAACATTTGTATTAGTTTCTAATACTTTTGTAGCAATTTCATTAGCATATTTTAAATTATCGTTTGCATTTTCATTAATAACATTTAAATTTGCCTCTGTATAAATAGGATACATTATTATAGAAATATCACTTTTATTTATATATTGTAAAAATGTGCATATTCCAAAATATAAATAAACAATTTGTATTAATAATACTGATATAATTAATATTTTTCTATTTACTTTTAATATATATCTTTTTCCATAACAAGTGTTTAATGTCATTATTAATATTAAAAATATTGATAAAAATTGTAAATCAAAGTCAAAAAGCATATGTATAACGACAGTTAATAATATTTGTTTTTTTGCTGTTAATTTACCTTTTGATATTAAATTTTTTACAATTGCAATTATAAATATAATCATAGGAATAATACCTATATCTAATGCTATTTGTAAAAATTCATTATGAACATATAATGTAGAATACATACCTGTTTGAATTGATGTTTGAATATATGAATATCCCATATATCCTAATCCAAATGGAAATTTTAACAATATCAATATTGCATCTTTATAATATAATAATCTTTCTAATAAAGTACTTGAATTTAAAGATGTTGTAAGATACCTTCCAAATGTATTAAAATTATTTGTAATAATTGCATACATAAATGTTAACAATATTGCTATACAAACTAATCCAGCTAAGTATTTTCTTAAACTTTTTTGCTTTACAATAAAGATTATAAAACTTAATATTGTAAGCAAAAATATTAATCTACTACCTGTCGCAAACACACCAACTAATAAAACGGCTGTACCCAAAATTATATTTATTTTTTTCGCCTTGCTGTTTACTAAGCAAATAATTCCTATTAATAAAAATAATGCAAAACTATTAGAATATTGGAAAAATCCTGCCATTCTTCCATTAGGTAAATAAAAATAATCTGGTAATATTGGAATATATTTAAATATAATTGATAAAATTATCATTAAAATTCCAGTACAAGGAATCACATTAAATATTTTTCTTATATGATTTTCTTTATATTGCATTAATATAATTGCAAATGTTAATGGAACTGTAAATTTTAAAAATCCCAAAAAAGCCATACCAGTATCTCTTGCATAAAAAATCGAAAATAAATATCCTAATGAAATTGCTAATAATGAAATATTTGAAAAATTTAAATATATTCTTATTTTCTTACGTTTTATAACCAATAATGCTAATATTAATAATAAAAATACTTGTGCAAAATATGATGTAAATTCATAAAATAACCCAAATGCAAACGGAATAACAAATATAAATATTTGTAAAAGCTTTATGTCTAAATGTTTCATTTTTCCGTTTTAACAAATTCATCCCTCCTATTTGTTAAAATAATATCACAATATATTTTTAAGTTCAATACTGATGTTTTGCAATTAATATTATTTTTTCTTTACGTCTTTTATTTTCACACAAAAATAAAGTGTATAAATTTATTATTTTCATAATTTATACACTTTATAAGATCATTAATTTATATTCTTTGTTATTTTTAGAATATTAATAATTTTCTGCTTTTATTTCAAAATATGCCTTTGGATGACTACATACTGGACAAATTTCTGGTGCTGATTTTCCAATAACAATATGTCCACAGTTTCTACATTTCCAAATTCTATCTCCATCTTTACTAAATACTAGTCCATTTTCTAGATTATCTAATAATTTTTTAAATCTTTCTTCATGTTCTTTTTCTATTTTTCCAACAGCTTCAAATAAATAAGCAATACGATCAAATCCTTCTTCTTTAGCTGTTTTAGCAAAACTATCATACATATCTGTCCATTCATAATTTTCTCCTGATGCTGCATCTGCTAAGTTTACTTCTGTTGAAGGTATTTCACCATCATGTAATAATTTAAACCATATTTTAGCATGTTCTTTTTCATTTATAGCTGTTTCTTCGAATATTGCAGCAATTTGCTCATATCCATCTTTTTTAGCTTTACTTGCATAATAAGTATATTTATTTCTTGCTTGTGATTCTCCTGCAAAAGCCTCCATTAAATTTTTTTCTGTTTTTGATCCTTTTAATTCCATATTCTTATCCTCCTATTTATTAAATTTATTTAAGCAGTTTCTTGCTTTTTAGGCACTTGTCTTTTATTTTTTACAATTTCTTTTGCCTTTTTATTTTCATTTATAACTACTTCTGGTTCAGAATTTTCTAATACTGTTTTTTCTGTGATTATACATTTTTCTATATTTGGATTTGATGGTATGTCAAACATAACATCTCTCATAATGTCTTCTATAATAGAACGTAAACCTCTAGCTCCTGTTTTTCTTTCAATTGCTTTTTCTACAATTGCATTTATAGCTTCTGGTTTAAATTCTAATTCTACATCATCCATCTCAAATAACTTTTTATATTGTTTTACTAAAGCATTTTTTGGTTCTGTTAGAATTTTCTTTAATGCTTCTTTATCTAATTCTTTTAATGTTGCAACTATAGGTAATCTTCCTATAAATTCTGGAATCAAACCAAATTTTAATAAGTCTTGTGGTAATAATTGTTCAAAAACTTCATATCTTCCAACTTCTTTTGTACTTTGTATTTGAGTTCCAAATCCTATTGATTTTTTACCTGTTCTATTTTTTATTATATCTTCTAATCCTTCAAAAGCTCCACCACAAATAAATAAAATATTTTCTGTGTTTATTTGTAGTAATTCTTGGTGTGGATGTTTTCTACCACCTTGAGGTGGTACTGATGCTACTGTTCCTTCTACTATTTTTAGTAATGCTTGTTGCACTCCTTCTCCACTTACATCTCTTGTTATAGAAGGATTTTCGGATTTTCTTGTAATTTTATCAATTTCATCTATATATATTATTCCTTTTTCTGCCTTTTGAATGTCTCCATCTGCTGCTTGAATAAGTTTTAATAAAATATTTTCAACATCTTCTCCAACATATCCAGCTTCTGTTAATGTTGTTGCATCTGCTATTGCAAATGGTACATTTAATATTTTAGCAAGAGTACTTGCTAATAATGTTTTTCCACATCCTGTTGGTCCTAAAAGTAATATATTACTTTTTTGTATTTCTACATCATCTTTGTCTGCCTCTTCTTCATGAGCAATTCTTTTATAGTGATTATATACCGCGACAGATAATGTTTTTTTAGCATTTTCTTGTCCTATTACATATTCATCTAATATTTCTTTTATTTCCTTTGGACTAGGTATTTTTTCTAGTCCATCTAAAGTATAATTTTCATCTTCTTCGTATATTTCATTTTCTATAATACTATTGCATAGTTCTATACATTCGTCACAAATATATACACCTGGTCCAGCAACAATCTTTTTAACGTTTTCTTGTGCTTTACCACAAAAAGAACATCTTACATTTTTAGGTATATCATTTTTTGGCATTGTATTACTCCTTTTCATTTATTGTTTTTATTTTCTTTTGTCCATAATTCCATCTATTAAACCATATTTTAAAGCTTCTTCTGCTGTCATATAATTATCTCTTTCTGTGTCTTTTTCTATTGTTTCTAAACTTTGACCTGTTCTATCACTTAATAATTTGTTTAATTTTTGTCTTGTTTTTACCATATGGTCTGCATGTATTTTTATTTCTGTAGTTTGACCAGAAAGTCCTCCACCACCAATTAATGGTTGATGTATTAATATTTCTGCATTAGGTGTTGCAAATCTTTTTCCTTTTTCTCCTGATGCTAATAACACTGCTCCCATACTTGCAGCCATTCCTACACATATTGTTGAAACAGGACATTTTATATAGTTCATTGTATCTACTATTCCCATTCCATCTGTTATTGATCCTCCAGGTGAGTTTATATATAAATAAATTTCTTTATCTGGATCTTCTGACTCTAAAAATAGTAATTGAGCAATTACTAAGCTTGATGTTGTTGGGTTAACATCTTCTCCTAAAAATATTATTCTATCTTTTAATAATCTAGAAAATATATCGTATGATCTTTCTCCTTTACTTGTTTGTTCTATTACATAAGGTACTAAACTATTTTTTTCTAACATATCTTTTCTCCTTTACATTATATTAATATTATAACAAAAAAGTTAGGTAAATTTAATTTATTTAAAAACAAAACCTCCCTAACTTTTCTTATTATTTTATTTTTGCATTTTTAACTAAGAAATCAATTGCTTTTTCTGATTCTATTCCTTGTTTTATATAATTTCTTATATTTTCATTATCTTTTATTTCTTCTTCTTTCTTTCCATAGTTTTCTGCCATTTCTTTTATTTTTGCATCAATTTCTTCATCTGTTGCTTCAATTTTTTCTTTTTTAATTATTGCTTCTAAAGTAAGTCTTGATTTTATTCCTTCTATTGCTTGAGGTTCATATTCTTTTCTTACTTCTTCTTCTGTTTTACCCATCATTTTGAAGTATTGTTCTAATTTTAAACCTTGATATGAAAGTCTTGTTTCTATATCTTTTAACATATTATCTATTTCTAATTCAATCATACCTGATGGTATATCTAATTTAGTATTTTCACTTACTGCTTTTATAACTGCATCTTGTGTTTCATATTTAGCTCTTTCATTATTTTGTGTTTCTAATTTTTCTTTTATGCTATCTTTTAATTCTTTTAATGTATCAAATTCACTAACATCTTTAGCAAACTCGTCATCTAATTCTGGTAATTCTTTTTTCTTAATTTCATGTAATTTTACTTTAAATACAGCATCTTTTCCTGCTAAATCTTTTGAAAAATATTCTTCTGGAAATTTTACATTTATATCTTTTTCTTCATCAATTTTCATTCCAATAATTTGATCTTCAAATCCAGGTATAAATGCTCCACTTCCTATTTCTAATTCATGTCCTTCTGCTTTTCCACCATCAAATGGAACTCCATCAACTGATCCTTCGAAATCAATAACTGTTATATCTCCATTTTCTACTGGTCTGTCATCAATACTTACTAGTCTTGAATTTTTTTCTTGCATATGTCCTAGTTCATGTTCTATATCATGGTCTGTTACATTATACTCAATTTTTTTAATTTCTATACCCTTATATTTTCCAAGTTCAGCTTCTGGTTTTGTTTGAACAACAGCTGTAAATATTAAGTCTTGTCCTTTTCCTATTTGTTTTATATCTATATCAGGTCTACTAACAGCTTCTATGTTATTATCTTTTAATGCTTGTTCAAATTCTTCTGGTACTACTTCATTAAAAGCATCTTCATAGAATATTTCTTTTCCATAATATTTTTCTACTATATTCATAGGAGCTTTACCTTTTCTAAATCCTGGTATATTAAAATATTTTGCACTTTTGAAATATACTTTTTTCATAGCTTCATCAAATTTTTCAGCTTCTATTGTTATTTCTAATTTTACTTCATTTGCATTTTCTGTTTTTTCTACTTTACTATTCATTTAAAATCTTCCTTTCGTCTTTATAATAGCCTAATAATTATACCATAAATTTAATATATTGCAATATTTTTTTAATATTTTTTTAAAATACTTGTTTTTTTATTTTTTTTGTGTTAAACTTATTGTTAGTCAGTTTTAATAACTAAATAGGAGGTGCAATTAAGTATGGCAAAATGTGAAATATGTGACAAAGCAGTAAGTCATGGAAATCAATTAAGCATAACTCGTTCTCATATAAGTAAAAGATCACCAAGAACTTGGAAACCTAACTTAAGAAGTGTAAAAGCAGAAATAAATGGCGAAGTTAAAAGAATCCATGTTTGTGCTAAATGTTTAAAAGATGGAAAAGTAAAAAGAGTATAATAAAAATGGATAGATTTAATCTACCCATTTTTATTTTGCATACAATAAGTTCTTGTAAAATATAATTTGTTTAAAATTATTCTTTTATTCCAAATATAAATTTTACAAATCCTCGTAAACATTTTGGAACTTTTTTTACTACAATAGTCATATGTATACCTCCCTTTTAACATGCTAGCCACATAAAACCTACACATATAATAGTTAAACCTATTATAAAAAACCATCCTGTTATTGGAAGTAATAATACAAGTAATATTCCGAGTCCAAATCCAATTAAACATACACCAATTGTCTTTTTTAATATTCCAAACATTTTTTACCTCCAATAATTTATTTGTACTATATTATATTAAGTAACCTTTTTATTTGTTCCTTTTATGTTAAATAGAAACTTATTTTAATTGACTATACCAAATTTAACATATATAATAATAAAAATAACAAAAATGTAGAGGTTTTTATGAATAAAAATGATACTATAAATTTAATTGAAATTTTAAAAAACACATATCCAGATGCAAAATGCAGTTTGGATTTTAAAACTCCTTTTCAAATGGTGGTTGCTGTAATGCTCTCCGCTCAATGTACCGATGAAAGAGTAAATAAAACAACTCCTGAACTTTTTAACAAATGTAAAACCATAGAAGATTTTGCTAATATAGATATACAAGATTTAGAAAAAATTATACATCCTTGTGGTTTTTATAAAAATAAAGCAAAAAATATTAAACTATGTGCTAAAAAAGTTTTAGATAATTTTAATGGTATTGTTCCAAACACTATGGATGAACTTTTAAGTTTACCTGGTGTTGGCAGAAAAAGTGCAAATGTTATAATGCTTGAAGTTTATGGCATTGCAAATGGAGTAGCTGTCGACACTCATGCTAAGAGAATTTCTAACAGATTAGGTCTTTCAAATAATAAAGAACCTGAAAAAATAGAACAAGATTTGATAAAACAAATTCCAAAAAAATATTTAAAAGATATCAATCATTTATTTATGTGGCATGGAAGAAATACTTGCACAGCAAGAAATCCTAAATGTGAAATATGTACTGTTAAAGAATTTTGTAAATATTATACTAGTTAAATTTTATGAATATTTTTAATTTCATTGTAAAAACTAATTTTAAGAGGTGGTTATTTTGACAAACATCAATTGTTCTTCTAATTGTATTTATCAAAAAGATGGAAAATGCTGTTATGAAATTATTTCTAAGTCAAATCTATCAACTACTTCAAATTGTGCTTACTTTATAGAAAAAAAATAACACACATTAAAGTGTGTTATTTTTTTAGAAACTTCTTGTGCTTCCACCGCCACCAGATGAACCCCCTCCACCTGAGTAACCTCCACCAAATGAACTTCCTCCGCCATCAAAAAATCCTCCTGAATAAGAATTATAATTACTTGATCCTGATATAAGACCTAGTCCAAATAGTGTAAGATTTATTCCTATACAAAGAACAGTATAAAGTATCATACCTTCTAATATATGAAAATATATTGGTAGTATTATTGATAATATTCCTATTAATACAATAATAATTCCTATTCTTTTATTTTTCTTTTTTCTCTCTTCTTTATTTAGTTTTTTCTTTTTTCTCTTTTTAGCCATATCCTCCACTTTTGAATGTGGTCGTGCAAATGTAAGAAAAAATTTTTTTACCTTTGTTCGTCGGTTGGATAATCCATCGACTTAGGTTTAGATCAAGAAAAACCAATAAAAATATATACGATGAATTTAGTAGATCGTTTCCTTCATTATGTGAGCTTCGATACTCAATCGGACGAGCTTACAAACTTGACTCCCAGTACACCGGGACAGATGCTGTTTGCCCAAAAACTGGCCGAGGAGTTGGAGCGTATAGGCCTTACCGAGGTGACGCTCGATGATAACGGGTATCTTATGGCCTCATTGCCTTCAAATATAGATAAAGATGTCCCTGTGGTAGGATTTATAGCCCATTTGGATACTAGTCCCGATATGTCGGGACGGCATGTGAGTCCGCGGATTGTTGAAAATTACGATGGTAAGGATATTGTATTGTGTGCGGAGGAGGATATCGTATTGAAACCTTCGGAGTTTCCCGAACTACATCATTATATAGGTCAAGACCTTATTGTTACGAATGGGAAGACTCTGTTGGGGGCCGACGATAAAGCAGGTATTGCCGAAATTGTGACAGCGATGGAGTATCTTTTGAAACACCCGGAGATTAAACATGGCAAGATACGCATTGCATTCAATCCTGACGAGGAGATAGGCAAAGGAGCGCACAAGTTTGATGTTAAAGCTTTTGGAGCAGATTGGGCCTATACGATGGATGGTGGTGAAATAGGCGAATTGGAGTATGAAAACTTTAATGCGGCTGTGGCTCGAGTGACTTTCAAAGGCCGTAACGTCCACCCGGGATATGCCAAACATAAAATGATAAATTCGATTCGCATAGCCAATCAATATGCTATTATGTTGCCGCGTTGGGAAACTCCCGAACATACCGAAGGTTATGAAGGTTTTTATCATTTGATTTCGTTCGAGGGCAGTGTGGAGAAGACGGTATTGACTTATATTATTCGTGACCATGATCGAGATCGTTTTGAACGTCGCAAGAAAGAACTCGAACATTTAACTCGTAAAATAAATAACGAGTTTCCGGGTTGTGCCAGTATCGAAATAAACGACCAATACTATAATATGCGTGAGAAGGTCGAACCTGTGATGCATATCGTCGATTTGGTATCCGAGGCTATGAGGGCCGTAGATGTTGTTCCGATGGTGAAGCCTGTACGTGGCGGAACCGATGGAGCGCAATTGTCGTTCAAAGGATTGCCTTGTCCCAATATTTTCGCCGGTGGGTTGAACTTCCACGGGCGTTATGAATTCGTGCCCATACAGTCTATGGAAAAAGCTACCGAGGTGATTGTGCAAATTGCCAGAATGGTAGCCGAGAAGTGATAATCTTTGTCGGGTTTGGACAGATATGGAAATTATTTTTCATATCTGTTCCTTTTATTTCATAGCGAAAAGTTCATGTCGGGCACACTCATTGTTCTTACAGGGCCTACCGGGGTGGGAAAGACCGAGCTTAGCCTTCAATTGGCAGAGCGGTATGCTTGTCCTATTGTGTCGGCCGATAGTCGGCAGTTCTATGGCGATATACCTATTGGAACGGCGGCTCCTACAATCGAGCAACTGTCGAGGGTCGAACATTATTTCGTAGGGCAGTTG
>ERZ827168.2984-NODE-2984-length-18263-cov-3.881536_pt1 | contig 18263 bp, 15 predicted proteins | sample MGYA00519868_ERZ827168 | MGnify/ENA primary metagenome ERZ827168 (study PRJEB31778, sample SAMEA3449271) | human gut metagenome | biome: human gut; feature: human-associated habitat; material: faeces | place: United Kingdom | collected 2010/2012 ...
GCGTTCCTCCAGCCCGCAGTCCTTGCCCGTCAAAGTAAGATCGAGCAGCTTGGACACCTTTTCGGCGTCCTCGAAAAACATCTCGTAAAAGTCGCCCAGGCGATAAAAAATAACGCAATCGGGGTTTTTTTCTTTAATTTTAAGATAATGTTGCATCATCGGCGACAAGCCCATAATTCACCTCAAACAATTTCTCCGAAAAGCGATATCCCGCCCGTTTTCGTGACGAGTACGCTTACAAAATCGCCAAGCACGTTTTTATCGCTTTTAAAATATATCATTCTGCCGCTTTCGTCGCGCCCGCTGTAAAGCGATTTTTCGCCGTCGTAATCCTCGCACAAAACTCTGAAAACTTTACCGTGATAATTTTTACTTTTCTCGGCGTTTATGGCGTTCTGAACGGCAACCATTTTAATTATGCGCGCCTTTTTAACTTCCTTGTCGATCTGCCCGTCCATATCAGCGGCAACGGTGCCGCTCCTTTTAGAATAAACGAAGGTAAACGCTCCGTCGAATCCGACTTGTTCAAGAAGCGTTATGCTGTCGCGGAAATCTTCGTCCGTTTCGGTCGGGAAACCCACCATAATATCGGTCGTAATAGCGCAACCGGGAAGTTCTTTTCTTATCAATTCAACCTTTTTAAGATACTCTTCGCGCGTATACTTACGGTTCATAAGAGCAAGTATTCGCGTCGAGCCGGATTGCACGGGCAAATGCACGGATTTACATATTTTACCGCTGTTTTTAATAACGCCGATAAGCTTTTCATTTACGTCCTTCGGGTGGTTTGACATAAACCTTATGCGAAAATCGCCGTCAATCTCGTCAACCTTTTTAAGTAAGTCCGAAAAATCCTTAATTTCGCCATCGCCCACGTAACTGTCTACGTTTTGCCCGAGCAGCGTTATTTCTTTATATCCGTCTTTTATAAGCGATTTAACTTCCGCCAAAACGTCCTTCGGCGGGCGCGAAATTTCTCTGCCGCGAACGTACGGCACTATGCAGTAAGTGCAAAAATTATCGCACCCGTACATAACGTTTACCCAGGCGTTAGGGTAGCTTGTCCGCTTAACCAAAGTCGTTTCTTCTATATTTTCGCGGCTATCAGCTATCTCAACCGTTTTTTCGCCGGTTTTTAAGCGTTTTTCAAGGTATTCTTTGAATAAACTTAAATTATGCGTGCCGAAAACTATATCTATAAACGGAAAAGTTTCCTTTAATTTTTTCGCTTTCCCGTCCTGCTGTGTCATACAGCCGCCGACCGCAACGATAAGGTCGCAGCTTTCCGCCAGTGCAGCGTGATTTTTGCAGAACGTGACGTGTTCATACTGCCCGCGGTGCTTTTCGTGCATGAGTGTTTCCGCACCGTTTTCCTGCAAAACCGCCAGAATTTCCCGGGTATATGTGTCCGCATCGCGTTTATCCAGATTTGGAATCACCGCAATTTTCATAAGCCTCAGTCCTTTTTGTCCAGCGCCGCGTGAGATGCTTCCACGATCTCGTGCGGCGTGCTTTCTGCCGTATTCACCGGCGCGTCGCTTTTTTGGAGGAACACAAGATACTCGATGTTGCCCTCCGGTCCTTTGACCGGCGAGAACGTAAGTCCCTGTACGGAATATCCGTTTTCCACTGCAAAATCGCAGATCATCTGCACCACTTCCTCGTGCACGGCTTTGTCGCGCACAACGCCCTTTTTGCCCACTTTTTCCCTGCCGGCTTCAAACTGCGGCTTAATAAGGCACACGGCTTTGCCGCCGTCCTTTAAAAGCGGACGCACGGCGGGCAAAATAATTTTGAGCGAGATGAACGACACGTCTACGGAGAAGAAGTCAATCTCCTCCGGAATTTGCTCGCGTGTGAGATAGCGGGCGTTCGTACGCTCCAGATTCACCACGCGCGGGTCGGTGCGCAGCTGCCAGGCGAGCTGCCCGTAGCCGACATCTACGCTGTATACTTTGGAGGCGCCGTTTTGCAGCATGCAGTCCGTAAAGCCGCCCGTAGATGCGCCGATATCCATACATACGGTGTTTTCGAGCTTGATCGGAAACAGCTGCATAGCTTTTTCAAGCTTTAAGCCGCCGCGGCTGACGTAGCGCAGCGTGTTGCCGCGCACCTCTAAGACTGCGTCTTCACGCACGGTGTCACCGGGCTTATCGAATTTCTGGTTATCCGCGTAAACACAGCCCGCCATGATGAGCGTGCGCGCTTTTTCGCGGCTGGGCGCAAGCCCTTTTTCATAAAGCAGGACGTCTATCCTTTTTTTCATATAGAAACTGCCTTTCCATCTTTCTTTTCTGCGGTTTGCAGCGCCGTGTGTACGGCGTTCACCATGCCCTCTACGTCAAGACCGAGCTTATGCAGCGTGCGGAACATAGGCGCGTGCTTGATGAATCCGTTTTCAATAGCGTGCACTTCGTAGTGTCCTCTGAAATTGCGATCCAACAGCATGGCGCCGAATTCCTCCGCGATGCCGCCTTGGCGGACACCCTCTTCAAAGAACAGCACCGTGGGACACCTTAAGACCGCTTCCACCGCTTTCGGATCGATCGGCACGATGCGATTGAGCTTCACGATGCGGCACTTTATGCCCTCTTTTTCGAGCGTTTCCGCCGCTTCGCACGCAAACGAGAACATACGGCCGTAGGTCACAAGCGTGACAGAAGCATCTTCCGTACCGAACACATAAAACGGCTTGCCGGAAAGCGTGTAGTTTTCCGGGCGATACAGCTCTTTGCCGCGCGGGTAGCGAATAGCATAAAGGTGGTTTTCTCCCTTGATACAGTCGTCAAGATTGTCCGAAAGCTCATCGTAATACGTCGGCGCGTACACATGAATGTCCGGCACGGTGCGCAGGAACGCGGCATCGAACACACCTTGATGCGTCTGGCCGTCTTCGCCGACCACGCCGGCTCTGTCCACGGCCAGAATAATTTTGAGATGCTGCAAGGCGCCGTCGTGGATGAGCTGGTCGTACGCGCGCTGTAAAAACGTGGAATATACCGCAAAAACCGGAATCATGCCGCCGCGCGCCAGACCGGCGCAGAACGTGACAGCGTGTTCCTCCGCAATGCCGACATCAAAGAAACGGCTGCGGTATTTTTCGCGGAAATCCGTCAGACCGGTGCCGGATTCCATCGCCGCCGTAACGGCGCACAGCTTCTCATTTACACCGGCTATCGTGCACATCGTCTCGCCGAACGCATGCGAAAAGCCCTTGGCAATGGCTTCGCCCGCGCCCTTTTCGCGGTCAAACGCCGCAAGGCCGTGGTAAACGCTCGGAGCGTTCTCCGCGTATTTATATCCGCGTCCTTTATAGGTGCGGATGTGGATGAGCACCGGCTTATCCATATCGCGCGCCATCGTCAAAACCGACGTCAAGGTGCGCAGGTCGTGTCCGTCGAACGGGCCGTAATAATTAAAGCCAAGATCCTGAAAGATCGTGGTGTTGAAAATATTCTTTTTGATTTGGTTTTTCACGCGGCGCACTTCGGCAGCCATGTGCTCGCCCACCTTCGGCACGCGGCACAGTGCGGCTTCGACGCTGTCTTTTGCGCTCAAATACCCCGGCTTTGCGCGCACGTAGGAAAGATAACGCGCAATGGAGCCCACGTTGCGGGAAATGGACATGGCGTTGTCATTCAAAATGACGATCATATTGCGGTTGATGCGGCCCGCATTGTTGAGGCCCTCATACGCAAGGCCGCCGGTCAACGCGCCGTCGCCGATGACGGCGATGACATGGCCGGGATCCCCCGCAAGTGCCTTTGCAACGGAAAGGCCGAGCGCCGAAGAAATGGACGCGCTGCTGTGCCCCGTTGTAAACGGGTCGCAGTCGCTTTCTTCTCTCGACGGAAAGCCCGAAAGCCCGTCCTCGCGGCGCAGCGTGGAAAACGCTTCTTCTCTGCCGGTTAAAAGCTTGTGCGCGTAGGATTGGTGCCCCACGTCCCACACGATGCAATCCTCCGGCAAGGTGAACACACGGTGCAGCGCCACAGTGAGCTCCACCACGCCCAAATTGGAGGCGAGGTGTCCGCCATTATCCGCCACCGTGCTGATGATCTCTTCCCTGATCTCATCGCAAAGCTCCGGCAGCTCGTTTGCCGCAAGCTTTTTTACATCGTTCGGGGCCTTGATTTTACTGAGCAATCTGCTCATACTTACACCAGCCCGTTCTGTATTTTTGCTGCCGTTACGGCGTTTTTCATCAGCATTGTGATGGTCATGGGACCTACGCCGCCGGGCACCGGCGTAAGGTAGCCGGCGACCGCCTCGGCGCTTTCGTAATCAACATCGCCGCACAGCTTGCCGTTTTCATCGCGGTTCATGCCGACATCAATTACCACGGCACCGGGCTTTACCATATCGCCGGTGACAAATTTCGCCTTGCCGACCGAGACAACGAGAATATCCGCCGTTTTGCAGATCTCTTTCAAATTTTTCGTGTGACTGTGGCAGATCGTCACCGTGCCGTTTTCATGCAGAAGCAGCATAGCCATCGGCTTGCCGACGATGTTGCTGCGGCCGATGACGACGCAGTTTTTGCCGTCGATTGTGACGCCGGTAGAGCGGATGAGCTCGATGATACCCGCGGGCGTACACGGCAAAAACGCGAAATCGCCGATCATGATGCGGCCGACATTTTCGGCGTGGAACGCGTCCACGTCCTTTTTCGGGTCGATATGCTCCACGATGAGCGCTTCGTTCAAGTGCTTCGGCAGCGGAGACTGCACCAAAATGCCGTTGATCTTCGGGTCTGCGTTCAGCTTTTCGATAAGCGCCAAAAGCTCCTCCTGCGTGGTGTTTTCCGGCAGGACGTGTTCCTCGGAGTAAATGCCGGTCTCGGCGCAGGCCTTGCCCTTGTTGCGCACGTAGATTTTAGACGCGGGGTCTTCGCCGACAAGCACGACCGCCATGCCGGTCTGAACGCCCTGCTTTTTTAAAGCGGCAACTTCTTCGGCAATTTCGCCGCGTACCTTTGCCGCAACGGCCTTGCCGTCAATTCTCACTGCCATCGTTCTTCTCCTCGCTTTCCCCTTCTGCCGTTTCATTCGCTTCTTCGGCTTCATCAGACGGCTCTTCGGAAGTGTTTGCATCCGCATTTCCTTCCGTTTTTTCATTTTCCGCCTCGGCAGCTTTCTTTACGCCGGTGCCGACTGTCATGTGCTCCTGTGCTTCTTCGGCGCTCATGCCGGAGAAAATGGTGCTTTCGGCAGTGTCGTCAATCTCGACCTTCTCCGCCTTGTCTTCAACTGTCAGGCCGGCAGCTTCCATCGCCTTGCGGCTGCCGCAGCCCGTAAGCTTATGGCAGTTGCGGAACACGATGAGCAAAACAACAGCGACGAGTGCAGAAGCCGCAGCAAGCACCTGCGAAACGCGCAGATCGATACCCGGCAACAGCAGACTATCCGTGCGCAGACCTTCAATGAAGAAGCGCGTCACGCCGTACCAGATGATGTATAATAAGAACGTCTGGCCGTCATACCGGCGCAGGTGACGCGTGAATAAATGCAGTAAAACAAAGCCTAAAAGGCACAAAATCGATTCATAAAGGAAGCACGGGTGCACATTGCCTACCACTTCTGCGGCGGTGCGGTCACTGTACATGCCCCACGGCAGGTCGGTCGCGCAGCCGAAAGCTTCTTGGTTCACAAAGTTACCCCAGCGGCCGACACCCTGACCGATGAGATAGCCAAGAGACGCGACATCCAGCACGGCGAACAGGTTCATCTTGCGGATCTTCGCGACGATGCCGCCGCACAGCATGCCGCCGATGATGCCGCCGTAAATGCCGAGCCCGCCCTCTTTGATGTTGAAAATCTCCATCGGGTTCGTGATGTACTTGTCGCCCGGGTAGAAGATGACGTAGTAAAGACGCGCGCCGATGATGCCGCCGAGCAAGCCGGCGATGATGGCATCGAGTAGGTGGTCTTTATTGATATTCATTTTTTTGCAGGAGGAAAAACCGTACAGCACCGCCAGCAGAAAACCGATGCCGATGATGATGCCGTACCAGTAAATGGTAAAATTACCGACCTGAAACGCGATGGGATTGACCTCCACCGAAATTCCGAGGTTTGGGAACTGAACTTGATGCGTCATGACTGTATATCCTTTCGATTAAGCTTCGTCCAACGGACGAATGATGGAAGCCGCCGTTTTGTCCATATCAAACAGCGTCTGAATGCGCACGTTCACGTCTTCCGCGGTGATCTCGGAGAAGCACTCGATGTAGCGGAACAGCTCGCGGTCGTTAAAGTGCATGGTCATCACGGCGTTCGCGATGACATCCGGGCTATTGAGGCCGGAAACATTTGCGCCGTAAAGGGATTTCGCGCTGCGGCGCACGTCTTCCTCCTTGACACCTTCGCGCTTTAAACGTGCCATTTCCTCGCGGATGGCATCACACACGGCCTCCGGGTTGCCGGATTCGCCGCCGAACAGCAGCGCACCGTAGCCCGTGCCCTCAAAATACTCGTAGCTGAAGGAAGCTTCGTTCACAAGGCCCGCATCTAAGAGCTTGCGGAACATCGGCGAACTGTCGGACGCCATAATGTCGAGCAGCACCTCGGTGACGGCAAGGTCTTTTTCCGTGCGGTGCGCACCGGTTACGGCCTCTTTCACGCCGAACTGGAACATCGGGCACGCCACAGGCAGCTTTTCTTCGACGAGCGGCTGCACGATGGTATCGGGCTCCTCTTCAAAAACGCGTTCTACCTCAACGGGCTCGCTCTTTTTCAGCATTTTGTCGCACAGTGCGAGGACTTCCTCCTCCGTGCAGTTGCCGCAGACGCACAGTGCCATGTTGTTGAGGTTATAGAACGTGTTGTAGCAGCGGTAAAGGTACTCCGGGGTGATTTCCGCAATGCTCTCCACCGTGCCCGCAATGTCGTCCTTGATCGGGTGCGTGTGGTACATGGCACGCAGCAGGTTGAACATCATGCGCCACTGCGGGTCATCGTCATACATTTTGATCTCCTGGCCGATGATGCCGAGCTCTTTTTCAACGGTCTGCTTTGTAAAATACGGGGACTGCACGAAGTCGAGCAAAATCTCCAGCGCCTGCTCTGCGTTTTCCGTGCAGGAGAACAGGTAGCGCGTCGTCTCAAAGGACGTATACGCGTTTGCGGAAGCGCCGATCTCGGCATAGCGGCCGAATGCGTCTCCGTCTTCGCTTTCAAAAAGCTTGTGCTCCAAAAAATGCGCGATGCCCGCGGGTGTCGTCTCTGCCTTATCCTCGTCGCTGCGTTTAAAGACCTTATCGATGGAGCCGTAGCGCGTGCCAAACACCGCATACGTACTGCGCATTTCCGCTTTCGGGTATATAAACACGGTCAGGCCGCTTGCGTGTTTGACGCAGCGATAGCCGTCCCGAAGAAGTTTGCTTTCCACAAGGGTATTCTTCATTTCTGCGCTCATTTTGCCGCTCCTTTCAGCTTATAGACCGTATCGAGCGTGACGCGCTCGGCGGCGCTGACAATCTCGTCCTTCGTGATGTTCATGATACGCTCCGCATATTCCTCCGGCGTGTGGAGCTTGCCCTGCAGCATACCGCTGAGATACCATGTCTCCATGGATGCCGCGGAATCTGCCACGGCGTTGTAGCTGTTGCACATGGCGAGCTTTGCAAAGAGAATCTCATCGTCCGTGATATTGCCCTTTTTCATATCGTTGAGCTCTTTTAAAATCGCTTCTTCCGTGCGGTCGAGGTCTTTCGTTTCCACGCCGCTCTGCACGAGCATGACGTTCTTCGGCGTATCGTGGCGCGCGGCGCAGTAGTAGCAAAGGCTCTGCTTTTCGCGCACGTTCATAAAGAGCTTGCTGCTCGGTGTGCCGCCGAGCACAACGGACATCAGCTTTGCCGCAAGGCGCTCTTCCGGCGTGGTGCCGATGGCAAAGCCCATGACGAGCTTAGACTGCACAACGGGCATTTCTTCCGTCACACGCTTTACGTCTCCCGGTGCTGTGTGGCGCTTTGTTTCAATGGACACCGCGTCGCGCATGCCGAGGCGCTTTATAAGCTGCTGCGCAAAGCGGTCGTCCGCACCGTCGCCGATCGTGAACTGGCAGATCTGCGCGTGCTTTACGGCATACTCCCACGCCGCTTTCACGCCCTCGCGGGTCGCATTCAAGATTGCCTCGCGCGTACCGATGCGCGGCACGCCTGCGGGTTCGCCCGCAAACATGGTCTGCACACAGCGCTGCATGGCATACGTCGCCTTATCGTTATATTCCGCGTCAAGCGTCTCCAAAAGCTGACGCTGTTCCTGCAAAAAACCGTCCTCCGGGAACAGGCCGTTTTCGTCGCACAGCGGCGTGAACAGAATGCTCTCCAGCATTTCGGAAAGCGCCTGCTGCACATCTTCGCCGCCGAACGCATACGGGTTCGCAATGCCGGCTGCGGCAAGCGTTAAAATCTGGTTATCGCCCACACGTGTGACGCCCGGCTGCACCGAAGCGCCGTACAACTCCGCAAGGCGCTTGCCGAACTGCGTGTAATCGGGGTATTCGCGCGTCGCACGGGAGATCATATTCGGGACGAGTGCATATAAAGCCGCATTTTCCGGCGTGGTAAGCGGCAACACAAGGTGTGCGGAAACGCGTGCCGTTTTAAACTGCGGCGTGCTGCTCCAGAACGCCTGCAAGCCGCAGTCCTTCTGTTCAAAAAAATGATTATTCATCTCTGAAATTTTCCTTCCTGAAATAGTTTAAAACCGAATTTTCAAAAGGTATAGTTGCATAAATATGCTTTCGTATTCGTATTATAGCACAGCTTTTTTCAATTTTAAAGCCAAAGACGGCTTTTTCACAAAAAATTCAGTTTACGCGCGCACAAAAAACCGGGCGCAACACTTTTCGATGCACCCGGCTGAAGCTGCGGTCTCACTCGATCGTATTCAAATTGATCTCGATGTCCGTGAATTCTTCCCCCGAAGTATATTCCGCCCGCTTTGTAATGACGAGATGTTTCTCATCTTTCCATGTGAGCTGCATGTCATAAAACTCACCCCAATGTCCGTTATACACTTGCTTTGGCATGGCACTCACTTTATAGATCAGTAAATTCAAACTGCCCGTATTACGAACACGCACGATCGTTGCACCGCCGGCCGCGCCGCCGTCGCGGTCGAACACCTCTGCTTGGTACGTTCCTTTCGGTGACGTGACGACTTGCCTTGCCGTATTCTCCGGGAGGAAAAAGATCAAACCGCAGAACAAAAGGAATGCTGTCAGCAATATGGATAGCGCGGAGATCAAGATCTCCGCCCACTTTGGCTTCCCGTACACCACGGTCAGCGTTATACTGCAAATGATATAGACCGTCAGCGCGATCACACCGGATATTTCATTGCAGGCGGTCAGCAAAAAGGTATGCACGTATTCATATACAGCCAGTGTTAGCATAGAAAGCGGTGCCGATAAAAGGCAGAGCTTACTGCTGGTTTCCTCTTTTCCGAAAATATGCAGCACCAGAACGTCTGCCGAGAAAGCCGCCAAAATCCACGCATACACCGTGTAGCTGAACGGCTCAAAGAAGTATCCAAAAGTCCGGCATATGAAAAATCCAAACGGCAAAACCGCTTCCAATACGACCAATATAACCGTCAAAACCCGTATTGCCCGTTTCATTTTCCTTCTCCTTTTGAAATCCACCTCAACCGAGGTACATTTTTTCAAACGCCTCTATGCTGTCAAACACATTCGGTTTGAGCCCTGCTTTTTCGTATTCCTTTGCATATAAGCTGAGTGCGCCGTCAAACTGCGCCGCAGCCGCCGACAGGTCTTCCGCGTCGAACTTTTCGAGCAGGTCAAATGCGGGCATGTCGAGGTTCTCCCCGATCTCGTCGAGTATATACTGCAAATTCGCCGTCGCGTCAAACGCGGAAAACACATCTTTCTCTTTCGCCGCACGGTGTATTTTGTGCTGCCAATTACTCACCATTTCTTCCAGCGTACCCTTGAGGTCGTCCGGGGGCAGTTCCTTCTTCTCTGCTTTCGGCGCATAGACCGCCCGCGCTTCTGCAAAGCAGTCCTCCGCAGCACGCATCAGCTTTTCCGCCGCCGTGCGCAAGGCTTTCACCGTGCCCGCGCGGATGGCTTCTTCCGTTACGGCCTTGAAATTTCGCGGCACGAACCGCATCTGCTCAAGCTCCGTAAAGCGATCGCGCACGCTTAATTTAAACACTTGCTTATTCAGCACACAGATTGTACCAAACAGGCAATTCAGCAGGCCCGCGGCATATTTGCGGCTTTGCGCAAACGTTCTTTCGCGCATCAGCTTCGCAAATAAGCGCTCCGCTTCGCCGAACATCGCCTCCGCGCGGTGCAGATCGTCTTCCGTATACGGCGCTGTGAGGATGCTTTTCGCCTTTTCACGCAGCGCCTCAAACCGTTCCCTGTCCGCATTTTCCGGGCAATAGACGATTTTTGAATCGAGCAGCTTTGCAAGATACGGTGTGGTGTAATTTGCTTCTTCTTCGAGCCATTCCCATTTCACGCCGTAAAAATCCATGCCGATGCCGTCGAGTATAAAGGTTACACAGGCTTTATAGCCGTCCTCGTTCCGCATTAAAACAAACAGGTCGAGGTCGGACGTTTCCGAGTATCGCCCCGTACAAAACGAGCCGTACATTGCAATTAACGCGACGGCGCTTTTGCATTCTTTTTCTGCTTTTTGAATCACGTCCCGAATCAATCGGTCGTTGCGCTGCACCAGCGCATTTCTGTTTTCTTCCGTCATGTTGGTTCTCCTGTCCTTATCAAACAAAATCGTTTCGGGCGCAAAATGCGGGACGGACACATTCTGCACCGCTTTTCATACATCAGCCGCAGCTTCAGTATATCAAAAGCGATGACAAGGCGCAATATTTTCTCTTAATCTGTGGAATATTTTATATAATTGGTCAATTCCGTTGTGCTTCTTTAAACCTTTCCAGCTCCGGCACGGCGTTCGCCATTTCGGCTTTGGCGTTTTCGCCTGTCAGGTGGTCTACGGCGTACAGCACCACGCCGTCTGCACCCGCTTCCTTTGCGCGGTCGATCTGCTTTGCGAGCGTGTCGGTCGTGTTGAGCCATGTGCCGTTGTCCGCATCCGTGCCCGCCTTATACACCGCAAGCCCGATATACAGTTTGATGCTCGGCAGGCGCTTTAATGCGCACCAATTTTGGAGCGCCGTTTCAAACGGCAGCGCTTCATTTTCAAAGCTGTAATAAAGCTGCGGGCAAACGTAATCGATATACCCCGCCTGCGCACACCACGTGTACACGTCAGCATTGATCATCTCGTTGTTTTCTAAATTGCCCTGCGGCGAAATGCCGAACTGCACATTTTCATTCGCTTCCTTCACACGGCTGTACACGGCGGCGATGAGCGCGTTCACGTTCGCGGTGCGCCACTCGTGCAGCGTGAGCGGTTCTTCAGTTTCATTTACATACGCCGCGTACTGCTCGGCGTCGATGCTTTCGTCGTCCGTGGGGTAAAAATAGTCGTCAAAATGAATGCCGTCCACGTCGTATTTTTCGGCGATCTCCGCTGCGCCGTCCGCAATGCGGTTGCGGATATACGCGCTTGCGGGGTTATAGTAAATGCCGCTATTGTACGCCATAAAATATTCCGGGTGATTTACATAATTTTGCATATAAAATCCATTTTCGTCAAGCTCCGGCGGGATTGTCGTGCTCGCAATGCGCAGCGGGTTGATCCACGCGTGAAACTGCATATTCTGCTCGTGCGCGGCGTTTACCATGTATTCCATTGGGTCATAGCCGGGGTCTTCCCCCTGCATGCCCGTTAAAAGGTGCGACCACGACTCGTACTCCGAGGGATACAGGCTGTCCGCAAACGGCCGTACATGCACAAACACCGCATTTGCGCCGACGCTTTTCGCAGCCGCAAGCTTGGCATCAAAATTCTCCTTGAACGCTTCTTCGGTCTTCTCCGTTACATCGAGCGCCATGTACGGAATCCACACGCCGACAAGCGGTTCTTCTGCTTTTGCGGTCGTTTCTGCGGCGTTGCTATCCTCCTGCTCCGGCGCAGTGCTTGGGAATACGACTTCAACGGAGTTTTCCGCCGCACGCGGCTCTGCGTTTTTCTCCCGTCCCGCCGCGCTTTTCATCGCCAGAAATACGGCCGCAACCAAAATTAAAACCGCGATGACATAATGATATTTTTTAATTACGATCATACGCTTTTTCCTTTCTCTCTGCGTTCCCTTGACCGCCAAACGGATTTGCGGTAAGATAATCATAAGTATGAGACAAGCGAGGAAAATATGATGGATTTTAAACCGGAACCCGTGCAGTTCACACTGCTGATCTATTATTGTATCATCAATATCACAGCCGCAGTCCTGACCGTTACCGATAAGCGCCGCGCACAGAAAAAGCAGTGGCGTGTCCCGGAGCGCACGCTCCTTTTGCTCGGTGCGGCAGGCGGCGCACTCGGCGAATTTATCGCCATGCTGTGTATCCGCCACAAAACAAAACACCTGAAATTTGTGATCTCCATGCCCGTTTTCATCGTGCTGCACATCGTCCTTTTCTATCGGATTTTTTTGCTTTGAGGGAGACTTTAATGAACACAAAATATAAAAATCTGCTGTTTGATGCCGATCAGACGCTCATCGATTTTGAAAAGGACATGCCGCTCGCGTTTCAATATATGTACGAGCAATCGGCACTTGCAAAGCAAAAGCCATACAGCGCAGAGATTCTGCGCCTTTATAACGACTGCAACGAAAGCTGGTGGCGGCGTTTTGAGCAAAAGCTCTGCACCAAAGCGGAGCTGTACCGCAACCGCTTCGTCGATTTCTTCGAGGTCGCGGGGCTCACACCGGTCAGCATCGATTTTTTGCAAGGCCTGTATGTCTCCGGCATAGCGAAAACCGGCACGCCGCTGCCGGGCGCTTTAGATATGCTACGTGCGCTTTCAGAGCGTTACGACCTCTACATCACCACAAACGGAAATCCGATCTCGCAGCCCGGTCGCCTCAAGAATTCCGGCGTCACGGCCTTTATGAAAGGCTGCTTTATTTCCGATGAGATCGGCGCGGCAAAGCCGGATAAAAAATATTTTGATTATGTCCTTGCGCGCATACCGGGCGCGAGCACCGAAAACTGTCTCGTCATCGGCGATTCGCTTTCGGCAGACATCAAAGGCGCGCAGAACGCCGGTTTAGACAGCTTATGGTATAACCCTAATCGCAAAGCAAACACCCTTCCCATACCGCCCAACTTTGAAGCCGCAAGCTACGAAGATATCGTAAGAATTTTGCTGTAAGGAGCTTTTATGGAGAACCCCGACATCGACCGCCCGGCCGTGCACATCGGCTTCCCCTTTTTCGCGGCGCTGTTTGTCGCCTCTTTCTTCGGCGCACCGTTTGCCGCCGTTTCGGCGGTTTTGCTGTTCGCCGCCGTTTTTCTGCTTTTTCTGTTTAAGCAGCATCGACAACGGCCGAATTTCGTGCTTTCCCTCATCGCTACCGCAGCCGCATTCGCGGTGTTTGCAGTTGCAATGAATCTATTCGTGCTGCCCACAGAGCGCTATGACGGCGGCACATATACCGTCACCGGAAACGTAGAGTCGTTCCTCACGAAAAGCAACGGGCGGTTCTATTACAAGCTGCATGTGACGCACATCGACGAGCCTGTACAGGATGTCGATTTTTCGGTACGCCTCTCCCACAGCGAGGCTTTCCCGGCAGAGATTGGCGACACGGTCACGTGCGAAGCGAAGTTCTTCGCGTTTGAAGACAGCCTCGGGCTCTCCCCGCGCACCTCGTGGCTTGCGGATAACATGGTCTTATCCGCCTATGTCACGGATTACGAATCCGTGCAGGTCACGCCTGCCGAAAAGCGCCCGTTCTCATATTATGTAAGCCAAATCCGCACGCATTTTCACAATTTGATTTTGGAAAACTACCCCAAAACCGAAGGCTCTGTGCTTTCCGCCATGCTGCTCGGCCTGCGGGACGATATGGAAACCGAGCTTGTCTCCGCCTACAAAAAGGCCGGTGCTTCGCACATTTTGGCCATATCCGGCATGCACATGGCGATCTTAACGCAGTTCACCCTCGGTTTTCTGGGTCTGCTCGGGCTGAAACGCCGCCCAGCCGCGCTCGTTTCCGCGGTGTTTACGCTGCTTTTTATGTTCGTCTCGGGGCTTTCGGCCTCTGTGGTACGCAGCGGCATTATGCAGCTCATTTTGCTTTTCGGCATTCTTCTCGGTCGTCAGGCGGAACCGCTCAACTCCCTTGCGGTCGCCGTTTTGACCATGAGCTTATTAAACCCGTTCTGCGCGGGCGATGTCTCCCTGTTGTTCTCGTTTTCGGCGACGCTCGGCATCATCCTGCTTGCGCCCCGCATCACAAAAGCCGTCACGAAAAATATTCGCAAACCGCAGCGGAAAGCGCACCTTGCAAAGCTTGTTTCTGCATTTTCCGTCTCGCTTTCGGCGGTGCTTTTCACTGCGCCGCTGCAGCTTTATTTATACGGCACGGTGCAATTCGTTTCGGTGCTCACATCGCTTTTGGCATTGGAGATTTCCGCGTGGCTGCTGCGGTTCGGGCTCATCGCCGCCTTGCTGCTCGCCGTCCCCGTTCTCTCCCCGTGCGCCGCGCCGTTCGTGTTTTTAAGCGGCATTTGTGTGAAAGCGCAGAATTTCATCATCACGCTTATCGCAGAGCACATTCCCGGTACGCTGCGTATCTCCGGCAAATATCTGCCCGTAACCGTCGTGATCTGCGTCCTTTTCTTCACGCTTTCCATGCTTCTCTACCGCCGCAAAAATAAAGCGCTGCCATGCGTTTTAACGGTGTGCATCCTGCTTTGCGGCATGGGTGCACACGCGCTTTTGAACCAAAGCGCCGCACGCCTTGTCGTTTTCCGCACCGATTACGCCGCCTGCACGGCGATTATCACAAACACCTCCGCCGCGGTGCTCGGGTGCAGCGGAAATGCCGCTTCCGTTGAGACCGCCCTGCGCGCGAACGGTGCGGAACAGATCACCCTTTTACACGTGCAGCCTGATGAAAAAAGCATCCGCTGCGCCGAAAAGCTTGCACAGCTTTTCGAGGTCAAGCAGATTCTCGTGCCGGACACCGTATATTACCCTGCAGAAAACGCTGCGTTTTACGATTTCAGTTATGCCGGCGCGCTTCCCTCCGGCAGCTTCACGGTCACGGACGGCGGCGAGACCGTCACGTTCACCGTAAACGACACGGAAATTCACCTTGAAACGAAACGCAGCACGTCGCTTTCCCACGACACAGATATTTTGGTGACAGAAAAACCGCAAAGTGCGGTCTCTGCCCCGTTTACGATTTTAAAAACAAATGGTATAATAGAGGATACCGAAGCTTCGCTTTCGCCCGGCGCATACCTCTTTATGACGGAGCACGAAAGCATCCGGCTCGATTTTGACGAGCGCGGCATGTACACGGTATACGGCGGCTAAGCCGCAACGAAAGGAAAACACTATGCCCGAGATCACGGAAACCAAACTCAAGGAGCAGATTGCAAAAGAGCAAATCGGCAGCCTTTACTTTTTGTACGGCGACGAAAAGCTGCTCGTGCGCCGCAATTTAAATCGCCTGTTAAAAAAGCTGGACGGCAACTTCCCGGAATTCAACTTTCAGGAATTCCCGCACGACGCGCCCGTAGACAGCATTGCGGACGCCGTTGTCGCCATGCCGTTTATGGCAGAGCGCAAGTGCGTCACGGTCTCCGACCTCAACGTGGAAGCCATGAACACCGCGGAGCTCGATAAGCTCTACGAATTGCTCGATACGATTCCCGAAACGACCGTGCTTATTCTTTATCTGCCCACGCTCGAGATTGACCCGAAAAAGAGCGCAAAGTGGCGCACGTTTTTAAAGAAGCTCGACACGCGCGGCTTTTCCCTGCCCTCGCTGCGCCTGAAAGACAACGAGCTTGAAAAATACGTTTGCCGCGAGGCCGAAAAGGCAAACTGCCTGCTCTCCCGCAAGCTTGCCGAGCGCATCGTGCAGTACGTCGGCAACGACTTAAACGCCCTCACAAACGAAGTGACAAAGCTCTGCGCCTTTGCGGGCGGCGGCGAGATCACCGCCGAGCAGGTGGAAAAAACGGTCACGAAAAACATGGAAACAACCGTGTTTCTCTTGAGCAATGCCCTCGTGCGCGGCGATTACAGCAAAGCGTATGCGCTGCTTGATCTACTGATGGCCCAGCGCGAAGAACCGTACACGATTCTGGCCGTTTTAAGCAGTGCGTACATCGACATGTATCGCGTGCGCGCCGCGATCGAATCCGGTAAAACGTCCATGGCGCCGACGGAATACGGCGATTACCGCGGTCGCGATTTTAGATTAAAATATGCCGAGCGCGACGTGCGCGACCTTTCCATCGAAATGCTGCGCGAGTGCCTTTCGCTTTTACTCAACTGCGATCTTTCCATCAAGCTTTCAGGCGGTGAAAACATGGACAGAATCGCACTCGAAAAGCTTTTCGCCCAGCTTTTGTACGTTGCGCACCGCGGCAGCGTGGCCTAAAGGAGTTCTTATGATCCACATGAACGAAGCCCTCATCGTCGAGGGCCGGTATGACAAAAGCAAGCTTTCCGCGCTGACCGACGCTATCATCGTCACAACGAACGGCTTTGGCATCTACAAGGATGCTGAAAAGCGCGATTTCATCCGCAAGCTCGCCAAAGAGCGCGGCATCGTCATTTTGACGGACAGTGACAACGCCGGTCGGCAGATCCGCGCGTATATCACGTCTTTCGTGCCGTCAAATCAAATTCGCCACGCGTATATCCCGGATATTTACGGCAAAGAAAAGCGCAAAGCGGCGCCTTCCAAAGAGGGCAAACTCGGCGTGGAGGGCATTTCCTCGGGAATTTTACTGGAGATTTTAAAAGAAGCCGGCGCTTCCGTTGGGGGCAGCACAACCGATTTTCAACCCCTGACCCCGGCAGACCTCATGTCTCTCGGTCTCACCGGCGGCATAAACAGCGCCACACTGCGCCAAGGCGTTTTGAAAGCACTTGACCTCCCCGAAAACCTCACGACCAAAATGCTCCTGCGCTGGGTGACGAGCGAAGAAAAAAAGGCGCAGCTTTTAGCCGCCGTAGAAAAAATCAAAAACGGTGCTTGACAAACCGAAAAGCGCCGACTATAATAAGCACAATGGCTGTGAAAGAAAGAAGTACGCGTTTTCATCGGCACAGAGAGCCTGCGGGTGGTGTAAGCAGGTGCGAAAAAACGCCGAAATACATTCCGGAGCTGTCTTTTTGAACGGGTTCCCAGTAAAAAAGTCCGTGTGCGCACGTTACAGCGCAAGGGTATGTTTGTACCCGTTGAGGTTTCAGGTGTGAGCCTGAAATAAACTGAGGTGGTACCGCGAACCACAAAACGAAACGTGTTCGCCCTCATAGATCAAGTGAGGGTGTTTTTTTATATTCAAAATTCCCCTCCTTGAAGATCAAGGGGGCTTTTTTATTGCCCCAAAAGCCCAAAACCTGAAAATCGAAAGGAACGAAACAACATGGGTATTTATGAAGAATTGCAGGCCCGCGGCCTCATTGCACAGGTCACGGACGAAGAGCGCATCCGCAACCTTATCAACAACGGCGAAGCCACGTTCTACATCGGCTTTGATTGCACCGCAGACAGCCTTACGGCCGGTCACTTCATGGCGCTGACCTTAATGAAGCGCCTGCAGATGGCGGGCAACAAGCCGATTGCCCTCATCGGCGGCGGCACCACGATGATTGGCGACCCGAGCGGCCGCACCGACATGCGCAAGATGCTCACGATGGAAGACATCGAGCACAACGCCGCCTGCTTCAAGCGCCAGATGGAAAACTTCATCGATTTCTCCGATGGCAAGGCTCTCATGGTCAATAACGCCGATTGGCTCTTAAAGCTCAATTACGTCGAGCTCCTGCGTGAAGTGGGTGCATGCTTCTCTGTCAACAACATGCTGCGCGCCGAGTGCTATAAGCAGCGCATGGAAAAGGGTCTCTCCTTCCTTGAGTTCAACTACATGATCATGCAAAGCTACGACTTCTACGCCTTGTTCCAGAAGTACGGCTGCAATTTACAGTTCGGCGGCGACGACCAGTGGAGCAACATGCTCGGCGGCACGGAGCTCATCCGCAGAAAGCTCGGCAAGGACGCCGCAGCCATGACCATCACCCTGCTCACCGATTCTCAGGGCAAGAAGATGGGCAAAACCGCCGGCAACGCCGTGTGGCTTGACCCGAATAAAACTTCCCCGTTCGA
>ERZ827168.2989-NODE-2989-length-18232-cov-3.117401_pt1 | contig 18232 bp, 16 predicted proteins | sample MGYA00519868_ERZ827168 | MGnify/ENA primary metagenome ERZ827168 (study PRJEB31778, sample SAMEA3449271) | human gut metagenome | biome: human gut; feature: human-associated habitat; material: faeces | place: United Kingdom | collected 2010/2012 ...
TGAGTTCAGCGAGTACATCGTCGATTCCGTTGATCTTCTCAACTCGCAGCTCGCTCCCCATAATATGGGCTTCTTCTTCGATAGCGTTGATTTTCGACAGCAGGTTATCGGCGGGAAACATTGCTGGGACATGTACGGCTGGGTTGTCCCCAACGAGCTTATCGAAGAGTTCGAACCGATTTGGCTGGCTGGCGAGAACGATATGCTTGAAGGCTATGACTACGTCTGCGCGAGCTGGGGGGACCGCAACGGCTCCCCGCACGCCGTCATCGACGGCGATCTTCCCGAAGAAGCCTACGAATAGCTGAACCGCGGATGGTTTGATTCAGCGATCTGCGTCAAAGAGTAAAACAAGACTGTCCTAATTAGCGGACAGTCTGAGTTGCGGCGACCGCAATCAAAGGACGCGCCTTCAATAAAAGTAAGAAAATTAGCGGCATCGATTTAGCTGATGTCGCTATGTCCGATGGTGTAACGTCTTTCGTTCCGTGCGGGGAAGACCGCTTCGAAGAAATGATGGAAACGGAACGTCAGGACCCCTATTCTGGCTGCTATTCGTGCAGGGTTGGCGATAAGGATGAAGCAAGAAAAATCTTTTTCACCCTAAAAAAGTCGTTAGCTGATATACATGGCTAATAATCTCATAAAAGTGTCATTAGGAGCGCGCATGAATTGTCAAGATAAGACGGGGCGCTTAGAGCCGCGATATCCTATCCCTCCTATCAGCTCAAGTTTCGCCGAAGGGAATACTATGAACGCCTGATGGCGGTTAGGGAGAATGGCGAGTATGCGCAGTGGGTCGGCTTCTTCTGCGATTGCCTTCTGGCCAGCGCGGTGGATGCCATAGGCTCGCTCGAAAGACTCGTCGATTTGCGAACCAAGAACACGAATCTGATTAATGGAGGATTAGGGCGCTCGGCATCAAATGGCCAGCGTTTTTTGGAGCTTCTTGAGGGCAATCCCATCGTTGATGTGTCTTTTGTCGCAGAAAAGCTTGATATAGCTAGAACCACCGCCGGCAATCTTGTTAAGGATTTCGTTGGACTGGGGATTCTTGTGCAGCGAGAAAAGGGGAAGCAGCGTTATAGGACGTTTCTCTATGAGGATTACTTGAGCATCTTGAGACAAGGTAGCGACCCCTTGTAGGAGGTTGGTAAGAAGGCGGAGCCGATTGGGCAGTGCAGCCTATCCCGCCTTCCCTGTGGGATACCTCGGTTTTCGTGCAACTTCTGAGCAGAAAGACAACGCCAAGTGCGCGAAGAAAGCGGTTTGGGACTATATCAATCGCCTCCGCATCGACGAAGGATACGAACTCAGGGAGCAACACGATGCATCCTTCCTTGCAACTGCCGAGAACGTGATCAATGCTTTTGCGGGATACGGGGATTACGATTCCTCGTTCGGGTTCGGCAATGCGCAAAAACTCATCAACATGACCGCGAAATACATTGCCTTGGGCATTTACATGGATGATTGCAGGGAGGGCTTCCAATACTGTCATTGTCCTATGGATGGCATAATGGTGGATAAAGTTACCAAGCTCGCAGGAAGGTTGGTGGACGAGGGGGAAGATGGACTCCGTGCTTCGCTGGAGAATTTCGCATACAAGCGCCCACGTGCCCACGACTGGGCGGCCAAGGACGAAGTCCGTTGGAGCAAGCTGACCCTCGAGAACCTAAAACCATACGAGGATTTCCAAGAAGTTGTTCGGGCTCTAGCGGAAAGAGAGGGGTTATCCCCGCTTGAGCTCGACTTTTGCGTTTGGGGCAGTGATGAAGATGAAAGATAGTAGCTCCGTGGGCGATTCTACTGCTGGGATTTTTACAGAAATCCCAGCAATGTAGCATACTCGAAACTCAAATACCGAGCCCATTCGTTTTCATCCCCCGGATCGAAGGAGGTCGGGTTTGCACCCAAAAGCCTTGCCGCTCACGCCCGACGTGACGCAAATCGCCCGACCCCTGTCTCACCCCGTCTCGCACTGGGCCTTCTCGCTGTTTCTGTCTGACGCAACCGACGTAAAACCGACGCAAAATCTTTCGTCGGTTTTACGTCGGTTTTGTTCTATGATAAAAGGTAAAAGAACGCATGAGGGGAAGTGGTCACTATGCGAGAGAGCAAGAACCTCGAATTCAAAGAAATGGTTTCCGGCACTTATCTTAAGACGGTGAGCGCCTTTGCCAACTATGGAGATGGCGAAATCTTGTTTGGGGTTTCCGATGACGGCGAAGCGGTCGGGCTTGAGGACCCAACGGGAGATTGCTTGAGGATCGAGAACGCAATCAATGACGGTATATCCCCCCGTCCCGATTTCGAAATTGAAGTCGACTCGCGTACTAGCGTGGTGACACTGCGCGTGTTCGAGGGGCCGGAAAAGCCCTATCTTTACCGCTCGAAAGCGTATCGCCGATCGGACACGTCGACGGTAGAGGTTGATTCGTTCGAGCTAAAACGCCTTGTGCTCGAAGGCTCCAACCTGACCTTTGATGAGGCGAAATCTCCTCATCAGACCTTTTCTTTTAGTTCGCTCGCAAATGCGCTGGAAGAAAAAGTGGGAATCGGTGTGTTCAACGAAGATACGCTAAAGACGCTTGGTCTTCTTTCCTCAAAGGGTGATTTCAATAACGCTGCAGCCCTGCTTGCGGATAAAAACGATTTTCCCGGCATCGATATGGCGCGCTTCGGCCAGGATGTCAACAATATCCTCGATCGAAGTACCTGTGCGGGCCTTTCTGTGCTGGTTCAACTTGCCAGCGCTCTTGAGATGTTCGACCGATATTACTCCTACGAGCGCATCGAAGGCTTCAAGCGCGAGAATCACGAGCGAATCCCCCGCGAGGCTTTCCGAGAGGCTGTTGCAAACGCGCTCGTGCACAGGATGTGGGATGTTTCTGCGCACATCCGCATCTCCATGTTCGATAATCGTGTGGAAATAGTCTCCCCAGGCGGGCTCCCTCGAGGGGTGACAACTGAGGACTACCTCTCGGGAAATCTATCCATCCTCCGCAATCCCGTTCTGGCCAGTGTTTTCTTTCGTCTTGGCATTATCGAGCAGTTCGGCACAGGAATTCGGCGCATCAAGGAAAGCTACGTTAGAACGGGGACAAGACCGAGGTTCGAGATTACGGGGGGCTCAATAAGTGTGATTCTTCCCGTCACGGATGCAGAGCCACTGCTTGATGCCGATGAAAAGGCGATTATGTCCCTGCTTTTGCCAGGTCGTCTTCTCTCGAGAAGCCAAATCACAGACGCGTGCGGTTTCGGAAGGGACAAGACTTTAAGGGTGCTCAAGCAGCTCGAAAAGAAGAACCTCGTTGTGGTTCAGGGCGCTGGTCGTGGGACTCGCTACACTAGAGCGTAGATGCTTTCGTGGCACTCCTCATTTGCGGTTTTCTATGGGGAACTTTGGGGCCTAATGGATTTCAGCTGAGTCTAAGCAGCCTATAGGAACCGGGGGTGGTTCCCTCGGCCGACAAGGAAGACACAAAACCGACGAAAAAATTTGCGTCGGTTTTACGTCGGTTGCGTCGGGCGGAAAGCCGACGCTCGGTTCCTTCCCTTACGACGCCTTGAAGTTGTAGATCGGCCTCATGACGTCGATGATGTCGACCGCGTCGGCGATGGGGCCGATGATGTCCTCGATGGGCTTGTAGGCGCTCGGCGCCTCGTCGATGGTGCGCTCGTTCACCGAGGTCGAATAGATGCCCTCCATGGCGGTCCGGTATTCGCGCAGGTTGAGCGTTTCCCTTGCCTCGCGACGCGACATGATGCGGCCCGCGCCGTGGGGCGCCGAGTTGTTCCACGCCTCGCTGCCGTGCCGTGCGTTCCCTCAATCGTAAACATGGCAATCCTTCCTGCTCCTTGGCGGCTCCTAGGAGTCTGGCGTGATGCATCATAGGCGCTCCCTTAGGAATTGGTTGTCCCTTCTTTCGTACACGCTATTTCGTAATACGGTCAGGTTGTCCTAGCGCGAATCGCATTCTTGGCGCTTGGCCTTCCCCCGAACACTTTCAGGAGGTGCTTCTTTGGAAGAGGGGTCTTGTTCGTCAAGCCATCGGCTTCGTGAATTGTGTGGTGGTGGGGAAGGGAAGGGGCTCGGCGGCGCGACCCTTCCGGGTGCAATTAGTGCAGCGATTCGGGAGGTTTTCGTGCCAAGATTTGCCTTGGGGGCTGTACTATTTCAGACTCGCGCGCCATTCCGATTCGGAAGAGCAACTTGCCCTTTCGAGCGTTCGCTTTTCCTGTTTATTACCGGAAGCGACCCCTTATGGCTAACGTGCTGCAATTCTTCGTATGCCTTGCAATCTCGATGCTTCCTCGAGTATCCCGATAAGCTCATCAGCCTGGTAGTACGCTCCTCGTTTCGCATTGCCCATCTTCGAAAGGATACCTCTCTCGCAAGCGGTCTCTATAAGAGTGCGTGCCGCTCGGTCGGTGATGGCGAGACGGTTGGCGACATATGCGGCGTTCACGACGGGCTGTTCGACGAGAAGCTCGGGTAAACCGTGGGACGCCGATCCTGCGCGGTCGGTGTTCGATGCCCGCCATGCGCTCAACACATCGTCCACGTCGTCGGCGATGCGCAAACCGATGACGACGGCAAGCTCCAGAGCATCGGCAAAGCAGGCGATTATTGGCTCAATCTTTCCAACGTGGTAGGCGTCGAGCGCTTTCATGTACCGTAAAACGTCATGCAGCAGGCCCGCTGAGACGGGCAGGGTTGAATGCATCAGGACTTCGTCGTTTGCAAGCATGCGATGCACGAGCGCTCTGCCAGTGCGGCCGTTGCCGTCCGTAAAGGGGTGGATTGTCTCGAACTGCGCGTGGAAAATCGCTTCTTTGGCCACGGGAGGAACGTCCTCCCGCACCCCGAACTCAATTAGGTCGTTGATGTAGTCTGGAACGCGACTTGCGTGAGGGGGCACGAACGACGCTCCATGCGGGCTGTAGGGCGTGCCACCGATCCATACCTGCTCGTCTCGCAGTCCCTCCCACTCGGAGGTTTCTGCCATGAGCACGTCATGGATGCTGCAGATAGAATCGATGCTCACGGGTCCACTTTGCCGCAGAGCCTCGCGCATGGCGGCGACGTTGCCCGCGATGAGGAGCGCATTCGTAGGTGCCTTGTCGGAAAGTTCTGCGAGTGCCACATTGCGCACGCTCGATGTGAGCCTCTCAATCTGGGAGCTCGATGAAGACTCGCTTCTTAAAAGGAGGGCTGGAAGGTTCCAATCGCGCGCATTCTGGGCTTCGTCGAAGCGCGTTACGGCAACTTCGACATCTGCAATCCGCCGCTGAATCTCAGGAGACAGGTTGACCGTCAGTTGGGCAATCTTTGCTGGGAGCGCAGCCTCATATGTCGGCAAAATCTTGCGTCTGCGACTCTTGGGTATGAACGCGAGCTCGTCGTAATCCCTTTCCCATGCGCATGTCTCATAGGCTACACTCGGCCACATGACTTACTCCTTGCGAATTCAATGTCGATTCTGCTAGTTTACGGAAGTGAATCATAGTACACTTCCGTAAAACTAGCAATAGATGTCATCATTCGTGTGCCTCTTGTGATTACAGATGTTTCTTCGTTTGACGAGGCCGGCGCTCAGCTCGTCCGGCTGGACGCTCACTTCCAAACAGATTGTCGAGCCCGCCGAGCGCGTTTGCATCACGTTCTCCCATCCCCTCGCATGAGAGCCCTAAAGGGAATGTGGCGAAGTGTGGCGGCGGGGGAAGGGAGGGGCTCGACGTTGCGACCCATCTGGGCGCAGTTGGTGCAGCGATTCAGGAAGATTCTGGCACGAAAACCGAGGTATCCCACGACGGGGGCTTCATTTCTGTACTCCATCGCGGGTTGCTTTTCGGTCGTAAGAAGAATCCCCAGGTCAAGGCCTCGCTCAATTCGAGAGCGACCCACGACTGCGCCTTCCGCGTGGGATACCTCGGTTTTCGTGCCAAGATCTGTCTTGAGGGCTGCACTTTTTCGGGCCGCTGTCCACTGCATTCGCTCAGCAAGCAGGCTTGTCCAAGAGCGTTGAATGCTGTCCCCGCTATATCGGGGGTTCGTCCGATTGTTGGAGGCTCGCATTCCCAACGCCGTTCCCGGACTCTTGGAGAGCGTTCAAAGTGCGTCCAAGAAGCTATTTTGGCAGGCTTTCCTCGTCGAGCAGAAAATCGAACACGGACATAGTCAGAATCCCCTCGTTGTCGTAAGTCGGCTTCACCACATCGCGCACGAGCACGATCTTGCTGAAACTGTCGGGTACTTCGCGAAGTGGGGCCTTTTCCTGGCGTGTCTTCTCCTCATCCGGCAAGTGAAGCGCCGACTGTATGTAATAGCGCCGGGAACCTAGATTCGCGACGAAATCCACCTCGAGTTGCTTGCGCACTACCTTGCCGTCGACGCGCCTAGCCTTCGCGACAGAGCCGACGTCGACGGAAAAGCCCCTCGCGCGCAGCTCGTTGTACACGATGTTCTCCATGATGCGGGTCTCCTCGACCTGCCTGAAGCCTAGTCTCGCGTTGCGCAGGCCGATGTCCTCGAAGTAGTATTTCTTAGGACTCCCGATGTACTTGCGTCCCTTGACGTCGTACCGGCGGGCCTCTTCGATGAGGAAGGACTCCTCAAGGTAGCTGATGTAAGTGGAAATGGTGTTCGCGGTGATCTTCGAGTTCAGAACGCTTTTGAAGGTCGCCTCGATTTTGGGTGGGTTGGTGAGCGAACCGATGGAGGATGCCAGCACGTCCACGAGGTCTTCGAGCTCTTGGGTCTTTGCCACTTTGTTCCTGGCCACCACATCCTTCAAGTATGTCTCGGAGAACAGGCGCTCTAGGTAGCGTGACTTTTGCTCGTCCGTGTGCATGCCAAGAAGAAGGGGCATGCCTCCGAAGACGACATACTCGGCCCAACCCTGGTATTTGTCTCCCTCAAAGCCTTGCATGAATTCGGAGAAGGACAGTGGTCGCACTCGGACCTCGTCTCCTCGTCCGCGAAACTGCGTCATGGCGTCAGAGGACAGCAGTTTGGAGTTGCTGCCTGTCACATAGACGTCGACATTTCGCATGCGCAGCAGGCCGTTGAGAACACCATAGAGGCGAGGAGGCTCGTGCCCGCGCAGCTCCTCGTCGGAGATCGCGTATTGCACCTCGTCGAGCATGACGTAGTATTGCGACGTCTTATTCGCTATCTTGGACTTCAAGTAGCTGTCAAGCACACCCGGGTCGCGCAGGCCCCTGTTCGCCTCCTCGTCCAATGCAACCTCTACGATACGATCGTCGCCGACCCCTAGCTCGTCTCTGAGGTAGTTGCCGAAGAGTTCGAACAGCAGATATGTTTTGCCGCACCGTCTGACGCCCGTGATTACCTTGATCATCCCGTTGTGCATTCTGTCTATCAGATTGTTTAGGTATCTATCCCTGCGCACTTCCATGTCTGCCTCCCTCAAATTTTCATTTAGTGATTATGTCACATGTTGCATTTTCGCTCAATGTGAACCCATGGTGCGATGCAATTTGGTCATGGAGTGTTTGACAATCAGGAACGTTCGCGGCGCAACGGTCGTTCCCGTCCGTCAGGCATGAAAGTCGCTTCAGATCTTTGCGCTGAAGGTGGCTGTCGGGAAAGCGTTAGCTGTTGGAGTGAAAGCTGATTCGAGTCCAGCCTTTCTGAATGTTCGTCATCGCCACAACGACGTGTGCGCTGTGGCGGCCTTTGGGGCGCTATCTTTTCGCGGGCAGGCGCGATAGGCAATTAAACGATCCTCGATACTCTAACGATAAAAGCGGTAATGGCGATAATTGCGAAAGGCCAGGTGGGACTTGGAGGGAAAGAACAAGTCCAAAATCAACCCGTTCTTGCCAACCGCAAACGCTGATCCACCTGCGCCTGCCGGGCCCAATCAAAGATTGGGCAGAAGATAATCCCTAGTATTTCTGGGCTTCCTTGAGCGCTTTGAGGTAGGTGGCGTAGTGCTCTACCCGGTGGGCATCGCTTGCGAGGTAGTCGACCAGCCCGTTCTTGAGCAGCGCTGTGGCGGTGCGCCGGCGCGGGTTGAAGATGCCTCCTTCCACGAAGTTCGCGGAAAGCTGAAGCCGGCAGCCCATTTCCCTCATCTCGCGCGCGACGTCGATATCCTCCTGCACGGGCTTGTAGCGCTCGGGGTGGGCGATCACGATGTCGACGCCCTTGCCCTGGATGGTGTAAATCGCGCGCTGCCAGTTCGCGGGCAGATGGCTGCTTGAGAACTCGAGCAACAGCAGGTTGGTGCCCTCGATGCAGAGGCTGGGCGCCGCGTCGAGCCCCATGTCGGCGAGCTTCTTCCAGTGCACCTCATATCCCAAGCTCAGGCGCACGCCGTTCTTCTCCGCATGTGCCTTGAAGGCCCGATATCGCTTCTCGATAAGCTCTGCGTCGAAGTCGGAGTGCTTGCAATGGGGAGTGCACACGATGTGATCGATGCCGGCGTCCCGCGCGGCAAGCAGCATCTGGTGGGACTCCGCCGGCGTGCGCGAGCCGTCATCGACCCCGTTTAGGATATGGCAATGGATGTCGAACACGCACTCTCCTTTCCCACGCTGCCTCGCTACCCGCTCGCTTACCGCACGCTCGCTTCGCCACACGTGCTCGTGCCCGCTTTCTTGTCGAGCACGGCGGCCCTATTCCTCGCTTCCCACCTCGTGATAGTACACGTTGAGAACTGTCTCGTACACGTTCGTCTTGTCCAGGTAGAACTCCGCGAACTTGTCCCCCTGCTGCATGGTGCCCTGAAGGGTGGTCATGTCGACCGACGTGATCCCTGTCGCCAGGACGGAGCTTGCCAGGTAGCTGAACTCGTTGAGCCCCAAGTTCGTCACGGCATAGTTCGAAGCCGTCGTGTATAGGTTGACCAGCGTCCCGACGTTACCCTGGGCACTCGAGAGCGCCTGCTTGCAGAAGGCTTCGACGAACTGCGACTGGCGCGCCTGACGGTCGAGCGACGAGGTCAGCACCGATGTGTCGCGCCACTGCACGTACTTGAGCGCGTTGCTTCCGAACAAAACGGTCGGCTCGCCCTCGACGATGTTGGTGTTGGGAATCGACTGCGTCGGGGTCAGCGACACGCCACCGATGGCATCCGCGAGCGCGCCTACGCCGTCCATATCAAGCGAGAAGTAGTAGCTCACGGGCATGTTGTACAGCACGCGCGAAACTGCGGAGGCGGTGTATTGGCTGCTTAGCTCACCGCCGTCGCCGTACGCGTAGGCCAGGCACAGCTGCATGGTCGACATGCCGGTGAAGGTGTCTCCCATGAACTCGCCCACCTCGACCATCGAGTCGCGAGGGATGCCGATCCCCGTCGTCTCGCCGGTGTCGAGGTTCACGGCGAGCACCATGATGGCGTCCGCCTGCCCGACGCTCTTGCCCGGCACAACCTCCTCGGTCTGGCGGTCGTAGCCTATGACGGCGACGGAAACCATATTCTCGTTCAGCGCGTACGTCTTCCCGTTGTACTCGACGGTACGGCCCTCGTCATAGGTTACGGCGCTATCGTCCGCCTGGATGTCATCGGCGGTATTGGCCTGCTTCACAGCGCTCTCGCCCGACTTCATGAAGGCGAAGGCGGCGATGGCGATGACGACCGCAATCGCCACGAGAATCCCCACGACGATAGCGACGCGCTTCAAGATTTTCTTGCGACGCGAATGATGGCGCTTCTTCTTCCTGATGAGGACTTCTTCCTCCATCGTCTGGGCCCCCTCAGGAGTCGCGGGCGCCGGGGTCCCCTCGGGCGCCGCGGGCACCAGGGTCCCCTCGGGCGCCTCGGGCGTCGGGGTGGTGCCGCTGCCCGCCTCATCCAAGGCGTTGTCTTTCGTTTCGCTCTCTTCCAAAGTGCTTCGTCTTTCGTGCTAGTAGGTCGGTTGGTCGCTGACGAGAACTCCCGTCACGAGGTATCTTCTCACGATGTGGTTGGAATCGCCGGTGCAGGTGCTCAGCTGCACGATTTTATCGCTTGAAGTGAGCGTTGTTCCCTCGCGCACGTTCTCGACGAGCGAGTCGGGGCTGAGTATCGAGTCGAAGTACTGCTGGACGACGGTCGGGTCGGAGAAGTTGAACGAGTTCAGGATGTGGCGGTTGTCGTACTGGTAGGCGGCAATCACACGGTAGGTGAGGATGTGTCCGTCGGTGTAGAGGTACATGTCCTCGTGGGAGTCGAAGAAGTCTTTGTTCTCGAAGCGGTGCAACGTGGTGAACATGGTTCCCTGCACCAGGTTGTGCCCGTAGATCACCGTGACGGGGTCGGAGAAGTCAGTCTTGTTCGCCAGCTGCGTGTAGATGGCGCCCTCCTCGGACCATTCGCCGTCCTTGTTGTGTTTCAGGTAGAACGTGTCATCGGTCGGGTGCTGCACCACCGGGTAGTTCACATCGGTGCCGGGGATGTAAATCCAGGCGTAGATGTCGGGGTTCTCCAGGCGAAGCGACGCGAAGTCGATCGGGTTTTCCACCCGCGGGTCCGCGGCATCTTGCGAGGTGGTGGGGGCTTCTGGCTCGGGGGTAGCGGATGCCTCCTCGGCCGATTTCGCAATCTGGGCGTTCTGCCACACGAGGTACGCCCCGCCGGCGATTGCCGCGCACACTAACACGACGAGCAGCACGACGAGCGCCGCGATCTGCGGGCGTTTCTTGTGGGAGCCGTCGCCCGTGCCCGATGCGTTGGCGCTCGGTGCCTTCGCGTGCTTGGGGGCGATATCCTCTTCGGTCGGTTTCGTCTTGTCGTTTGCCATGTGTTCCTTACAATGATGCTGGTCAGCGAGCTGCCGGCGGCCCTGCTCGTGTGGGTTGTCGGCAGCGCTGCCCGTGTGGGTTGCACGCGCCGCTGTTCGTGCAGGAGGCCCGTGCAACCCGCCCTTTCCGCCGGCTGAGTGCCTCTTTCTCGCAGGGCGTTTGAAAGCATGACGGGAAGCCGAAGCGGGCTTCCCGTCATGGGCGCTGCGTTAAATCCTCGTGTTCTTGTGGCGTGGTGCGCGACCGTCGGCACGGCGTGGCACTGCCGGCTTGAAGGCGCCGCGCGGGAACTGCTCGTCGGCGCTCGCTCGAGCGGCCCTCTGCGGCATTGCGCCCGAGGTCGCACCAACACCGGCGCCAGCACCCGGAGCCTGCCCGGGGTTTTGCCTCCGTGGCCGTTCGCCGCTTTCTCTGCGCTCCGCCTGCTTGGGGTCGATGCCCGCCTTGCGCGCCCATTGGCCGATGTCGTCTGCGGCCAGATCGCGCGCGTTGGGGTTCTCCATCAGCTGCTTTTCGCGGTCCTTGCGGGAGACGCGCTTCCCCTCGGAGTTGTAGTAGGCGTAGTAGTAATCGTTGTTCGCCTCTTCGCGCGAGAACGTGATGACCGATCCCAAGATGCGCGCGTTGGCTGCCTTGAGCTGTTGCACGCCGGCGGCGACATCGTCGCGCTTCGCCGCGCGCTCGCGGATGACGTACAGCGTGCCGTCGACCAGGTTCGATATGATGGCAGCGTCAACGAAAAGCCCGATGGGGGGCGAGTCGAATATCACGTAGTCGAACATCTCGCGCAGCGTGTCGACGAGCGCCGTGAAGCGCTTGGTCGAAAGGACGTCGGGAGGGGAGGGGATGTTCGGCTCGGAGTCCATGAAGTACAGGTTGGGGCGGTCGGTCGGGTAGATGGCGCTTTTGAGCGGCGCCTGCCCGACGAGCACGGAATACAAGCCGCACTCCGTGTGGATGCCCAGAAGTCCCGCGATGCAGCGGCGGCGCATGTCGGTGTCGACAATGAGCACCTTCTTGCCCGAGCTGGCGATGGCGCAGGCAAGGTTGGTGCTGACTTGGGTCTTGCCCTCGTCCATGCCCGTCGAGGTGACCACGATCGTCTTCACCTTCTCGTCGATGGAGACGAAGCGGATGTTGGCAAACAGCGTCTTCGAGGCGTTGCTCAGAAGCGGATTTTGGAACTGGCTGGGGCGCTTGCGGTTTTTCTTGGCCATGTTACCTCGCCTTCTTCGGCTTGGGCATGCGGCCGAGGACGGGAATCCCCAGCAGCTCTTCGGCGTCGTCGCCCGACTTCACGGTGGTGTCTAGCATGTCCTGCAAGACGATGATCGCGATGGCGACGAACAGCCCTGCGAGCAGGGCAACCGCGGTGTACATGACGCGGTTGGGGCCGGAGGGCTTGTCTGGCACGCTTGCCCGGTCGATGATGTTCACGGCGTCGAGCTTCATCGCGTCGATGGCGGCCTTCGAGGTGCGGTCGGCGAGTTCGTTGGCTACGCTCGCGGCGCCTTCGGGGCTTTTGCCCGTGACGGTGAGCGTGATGACGCGGCTCGTGGTGTCGGAGGTTACCCCCACATCGAAGCCCTTGAGGTCGCTCATGCCGAGGGCGCTCGCGGTGGAGCTTATCACGGTCGAGGTCTTCGCGATCTTCGCCAGGTCGTTCGCGAGCTGCTGGGAAGCCGAGGTGTCGGAGCTAGTCACGCGGCCGGATCCATCGGTCGCGTTTGTCGTTTGCGTCAGCACGTAGAGCGACACGTTGGCGGTGTAGTTGTTGGTCATGAATCCCCAGCAGTATGCCGCGGTCGCGCCCGCGAACACCAGGGGGAACACGAGCACCAGGTACCATTTCTTTCGAAGGAGCTCGAGCAGCTCAAGCAGGGTCATTGAAGCGGTTCTCCTCTATTCTTCCTACAACAAAGAAGAGGGCAGCTGCGCCCTCTTCTTTGCAATATCATGCGCGCAGTACGGTTTCCCAGGTCGAGAACCGCGTGTGCTGTCAGTGCTATTCAGCGAGCTTCTTGCGAAGGACCACACCCACGCCAACGGCGGCGATGGTGCATGCGGCGGTGGCGACGGCGATGCCGGCCATATCGACGCCGGTCTGCGGGGAGGTGGCGCTTGCGTCGGTGGTGGCGCCGGTGACGGTGGAGGAGTCGACTGCGATGGTCACGAGCGAGAGGCCATCGGTGGAGATGGTCACATTGCCGTTGGAGACGGTCGCCGTCTTCGTTTCGGTGCCGAGGTTCGCGTCGCGGCCCTGGTGCTCGATGAACACGGTCGCGGTGGCGCCGTTGTACTCAGTTCCCACGTTGAAGGTGAGGGTGTAGGGGCCGTAGGTGCTGCCCTCGGGCACGTCGTAAACCTTGAAGGTGCCTACGATCTTCTGGGTGGCGCTGAGCGACACGTTGGAAGCCTGGTCGGAGGTTGCCTCGACGACGATCTTGCTCGTGGAGTCGTCGGTCTTGCCGGTGACCGTAAGGGATGCGCCCTGGGATGCGGTGCAGGTGTTGGACGTTACCTTCTGCGGGCTGTTCGATGCCCATGCCAGAGTCGGCATCGCCATGGCGAGGGCGAGCGCGCAAATCATGGCAGTAAGCTTCTTTTTCATCGTTTCCTCTTTCACTTGAGCGAATGCGTCAATGCTGATGATGTGTTGCATCATAGCACATGGGGACGGGGACGTGCGCCTCCGTCGGGCAAGCAGTGGGCGGGAGCCCTATTTTGCGGCGAACCAACGGCAACTTACCTTATCCTCATCACGATAATATCTTCCCTGTATAATGGCTTCAATGGAGATTGCCTATTCTTAACAAAATTTCGCAATAGGGTGTTTGTTTGAGGACTTACTGTTTATTTTCTACCGAACCCCGACATTTATTTAGGATATGATAAATAAATCGTAATTATTTTAAGAGGTAGGGCGAAAGCGACCTGACTCAGGTCGAGGTTTTTGTGCGCGGACGAAACGGGAATATGACGAGCGGAATCCTACATGTCGAGCACATGCGGATGGAGATGGCGAAGATTTTTCAAGAGGTAGACAGGCTTGGAGGCACGCGAGTTGGCACGGAGGGAGAGGGACATTTGGCAGCGCAGAGCGCTATCGGCATAGCGTTCCGCGCTGCCAAGAGGTCCTTCGACATCGCGGCGTCTGTCGTGGGTATGGTGAGGTCCCATATCTTCTCACACATCCCGGAAATGCATCTCGCAAAGCCCACTTTTAGGGTGGTGTGCGCGTAGTGTCCGTAGAAGATGTCATGACGCCATTGGCTGTGTCTGCAGCTAATGGCGGCGTTGAGGAGCCGTCTGCCTACACCTCCGTCGAGCGCCGTGAAGCGGCGAATATCGACGCAGTTGGGAAATATGAACCCAAGTTAACTGAGAACGGCATCCCTGCGGATGTGCTTGCGAAGCTCCTCCCGGGCGACGACGTGATTGAGCTCGAGATGCCAGTTGTGGGCGGCAACTTAGCTTACCGTTTTGTGAAGCGCGCTTTCGATGTGGTTTCATGCAGTTGCGCGCTGATCATTCTCGCTATTCCCATGGCAATCATCGCTGCGAAAATCAAGCTTGAGAGCCCCGGGCCTGTCATCTACTCGCAGAGGCGTGTCGGCAAGAACGGCAAGATCTTCAACGTCTATAAATTCAGAAGCATGTATGCCGACGCCGAGGCCCGCGGTGCGCGGTGGGCCTCGGGAGACGACCCACGCGTCACTCCGTTCGGCAAGTTCATGCGGGAGAAACGCATCGATGAGATTCCTCAGTTTTGGAATATCGTAAAGGGGGATATGAGCTTAATCGGCCCCCGTCCTGAAAGGCCGGCGTTTTGCCAAGAATTCGCGAAGAGGATTCACGGTTGGGATTACAGAACGCTTGTGCGGCCGGGTCTTTCAGGGCTGGCGCAGGTGACGGGCGGGTATGACCTGCTTCCCAAGGAGAAAGTGGTGCTTGACCTGGAGTACATCGAGCATCGCTCCATCGTCGTGGACCTGAAGATCATATTGAAGACGCTCGGCGTTGTTTCGACTGGCGAGGGGGCTCGGTAGGGTGCGTATTCTTGTCTCTTGCCAACACTATTGGCCTGAGCCCTTCAACACCGGTGACGTATGCGAGGCGCTTGTCGCGCGCGGCCATGAGGTGACCATCATCACTGCGCTTCCCAATACTGGAATGCCGGGAAACGATATTCCCGATGAGTGGCGTGATTCCGCTCGTCGCGACGTTGTGCGAAACGGTGTGCGTGTCATTCGCGCCGATTTACATCCGCGTCTTACGGGCGGAGTGAATCGTGTTCGCAATTACCTGAGTTTCTGGCGAAACGCAAATAAAATAGCTAGAAGCCTTGGTGACGAGTATGACGTTGCCATGGGGTATCAGTTTTCGCCCGTGATGCAGGCTGATCCTGCTCTTGTGTGGGCGAAGGAGAACAACAAAAAGGCGCTGTTGTACTGCTTCGACTTGTGGCCTGCTTCGCTTTTGGCGGGTGGATTCAAGGAATCCTCTTTGCCGTTCAGGTGGATGCGTTCGGTATCTAAGCGTATTTACTCGCAGGCCGACCGTATCGCCGTGACCTCGCCGCTTTTTGACGAGTACTTTCGTAGCGAACTGGGGCTTAGCGTTCCCGACTCGGCATACCTTCCGCAATATGCTGATGATGCCTTCTTGTCAGCGCCTGCGGATTCTGTGCCCGACGGTTACGAGCTGGCCAAAACCAACCTTACGTTTGCGGGCAATGTGGGCCAGGCTCAGTCGGTGGAGACCATAGTTGAGGCCGCTGGCTTGCTGCGGAATGAGCCCTCGATAGCTTTTCATGTGGTGGGTTCGGGGTCTCATTTGGATGCCTGTAAAACGCGGGCAGCAGAGCTAAAACTTCATAACCTGGTGTTCCATGGCAGAAGACCCGTGGAGGACATGCCTGCGTACTATGCAGCCTCCGACGCAATGCTTGTGACCTTTGAAGCAAGCCCTATGGCTGACTATACGCTTCCCCGAAAGGCCACGACCTATCTGGCTGCCGGCAGGCCCGTCTTGGCGGCGCTCGATGGTGAAACACGCCGCGTGCTGAATGAAGCAGGTTGCGGCATGTGCTGCGGCACGGCAGACGCCGAGGGGCTGGCTCGTATCGCGCGCAGATTTGCGGCGTTGCCTAATGAAGAGAAGGATCGCATGGGCAGGCATGCTCGTGAGTATTATCTGGTCCATTTTACCAAGGGTAGATTTCTCGATGAACTCGAGGCTCTACTCGCCAATCTTATTGAGGAGAGATAAACGTATGACAACTAGCACTGCATTCACCGGCAAGACTCTGATGATTACTGGCGGCACAGGAAGCTTTGGCAACACCGTGCTAAAACACTTTGTGCATACCGACTTGGCGGAGATTCGCATTTTCAGTCGCGACGAGAAGAAACAGGATGACATGCGTCATTGTCTGCAGGAAAAATCACCCGAACTTGCCGATAAGGTGCGCTTCTTCATCGGCGATGTGCGCAACCTGCAGTCAGTACGCGATGCAATGCATGGCGTAGACTATATTTTTCACGCTGCAGCATTGAAGCAGGTGCCTAGCTGCGAGTTCTTTCCCATGGAGGCTGTTCGCACTAATGTACTAGGCACGGACAATGTGCTGCATGCCGCTATCGACGAAGGTGTTGATCGTGTAGTGTGCCTTTCGACCGATAAGGCTGCCTATCCCATTAATGCCATGGGAAAGTCTAAGGCTATGATGGAAAGCATTATATATGCCAATGCGCGCAATGGTGCGGGGCGCACGACTATTTGCTGCACTCGTTATGGCAATGTGATGTGCTCGAGGGGCAGCGTGATTCCTCTCTTCATCGATCGTATCCGCAAGGGCGAGCCGTTAACCGTCACCGACCCCAATATGACGCGTTTTCTCATGAATCTTGATGAAGCGGTGGACTTAGTGCAATTTGCCTTTGAGCATGCCAACCCGGGCGATTTGTTCATTCAAAAGGCACCCGCGAGCACTATTGGTGATCTTGCTGAGGCAGTTCAGGAAGTGTTCGGACGCGTAGGTACGCAAGTCATCGGTACTCGTCACGGCGAAAAGCTCTATGAGACGCTAATGACTTGCGAGGAGCGTTTGCGTGCAGAGGACATGGGCGATTACTTCCGCGTAGCCTGCGACTCGCGCGATTTAAACTATGATAAGTTTGTTGTGAATGGCGAAGTAACGACTATGGCCGACGAGGCGTATACTTCCCATAACACCAGCCGTCTGGACGTGGCTGGCACGGTGGAGAAAATCAAGACCGCCGAGTACGTGCAGCTAGCCCTAGAAGGTCGCGAATACGAGGCGGTGCAGTAGTGAAGGTTCTGGTTACTGGCGCAAATGGATTTGTAGGACGGAATCTTTGCGAAGCGCTGAGGAACATAGCCGAAGGAAAAGACCGTAGAGGGAAGTATCAAAGCCTACTCCCTCTGACCGTCTATGAGTACGATCGTAACGGTACGCAGGAAGAGTTAAGCTTCTACTGTTCCGCTGCTGACTTCGTGTTTAATCTGGCGGGCATCAATCGCCCCAAGGACCCTTCAGAGTTCATGAAGGGCAACATGGAGTTCGGCGAGACGCTGCTTAGCTTGCTTGAGCACCACAGCAACAAGTGCCCGGTGATGCTTTCGAGCAGTGTTCAGGCTTCCCTTGAGGGTCGCTACGCTGGGAGTCCTTATGGCGAGAGTAAGCTTGCAGGTGAAGAGCTTCTGTTCGATTATGAGGAGCGCACGGGTGCGAAGGCGATGGTCTATCGTTTCCCGAACCTGTATGGAAAGTGGTGCCGCCCGCGGTACAACTCGGCCGTGGCCACGTTTTGCGATGCCATTGCAAACGATCGAGAGTTTCAAGTCAACGACCCTTCGGTCGAGCTCGAGCTGCTCTACATCGACGATTTGGTAACCGCGATGCTGGATGCCCTTGTGGGCGACGTGCGTCGGTGCCGCTACGCCGGTGCCGAGTGCGTGCCGGCCGAGGACGGCCGTTACTGCTACGCCCCGGGCGCCCAGAAGGCGTCGCTGGGCGAGATTGTGGGTCTCCTGAAGGGCTTCCGCGATGCGCGCGAAACGCTTGCAGTGCCGAATCTAGGGGATGGATCTTTCAGCAAAAAGCTCTACTCGACGTTCTTGAGCTACTACGAACCGGGCCGCTTTGCCTACAGTTTGAAGCCCAACGTAGATGCGCGCGGGAGCTTCACCGAGTTCCTTCGCACGCCCGATCGTGGCCAGATTTCTGTTAACGTATCAAAACCTGGCATCACCAAGGGAAATCACTGGCACATGAGCAAGTGGGAGAAGTTTCTCGTCGTCTCTGGCACTGCGAAAATCAAGCTTCGCAAAGTGGGTGCCGACCAAGAGGGAAACCCTTATCCTGTTGACGAGTACGTTGTAACCGGAGGGGATATGCGTGTGGTAGAGATGATTCCCGGTTATACGCATAGTATTACAAACCTTTCCGAT
>ERZ827168.2991-NODE-2991-length-18225-cov-17.783709_pt1 | contig 18225 bp, 18 predicted proteins | sample MGYA00519868_ERZ827168 | MGnify/ENA primary metagenome ERZ827168 (study PRJEB31778, sample SAMEA3449271) | human gut metagenome | biome: human gut; feature: human-associated habitat; material: faeces | place: United Kingdom | collected 2010/2012 ...
ACATCCGGCACCAGCCGGAGAAAATATCCGAGGTGCTGCGGCTGCCGCCTACGCCAAAGGCCAGCGGCGCCGTAATGGTCAGCACCGCCAGAATGAAATACCTCTCCGCCATCTCAAAAAACAGTTTACAGGTCTGAAACATGACGATGAGACCGAAAACGATGACCAGCAGCCACGAAGCGGTCAGATCAACGAAAAATCCTTCATCCGGCAGTTTGATGGCCGCGGCGTCCGGCATCTGCACCATGTCGATGATAACCGAGGTCATATTCAGGCAGATGTCGCAGATTTGCGGACTGGCCACCAGCAGGAAAGAAAAGACAAAGGTGCGGGTGAACAGCAGCTTGGGGTCGTCGGCCTCGAAGCCTATACCGGCCACCATGCTGCGGGTGGCCTGAAACACCAGATTGCCCAGCAGCAGCGCCCAGCCCACACCCAGCATGATCTGCCGGATGGTCGTGATGATGGGCATGTATGTTTCCAGATAGGCAAAGTCGAGGCTCATCAGGTCAAAGAGCACCGAGGAAAAGTATTCCCAACACTCTAATATCAGCCCGTATATCCATTCAAAAAAGCCCCGAAAGAGCAGCTCAAGCATAGTCGGTCACCCCTCCCATTCGAGGAATGTGATATTTCACGGCTCCAGTGTGGCAAGTCCCTGAAACAGCGGGACAACATAGGCGATAAATGCGCCGATGCCGTTGATAATGGCCCACGCCAGCCAGATGCGCTTCAGCCAGTCCCATGCCTGATCCGACTTCTGCTGGGTGTTGGACATCTTCGCACCGATCACGGCGATGGCGGTCATAAGACCTGCCAGCACTGTGCTGACCGAGGCGATGTGAGTATAGATGTCCTTGATGATCCGGCTGGCCGCTGTCCACATATCCTCCACGGCGTAGACGGGAACCAATAAAAAAAGCCCTGTCAAAAACAGGACACAGCAAAAGAGATAGACCTTGTATGCGGTTTTCATGTTCATTCAGTTTCCTCCATAGTGGCAGATGGTTCGTTTTCTTGCAGAATATCTGATAAATGTGCGGCGAAGGCACGCATGGAAATGGGGAGGATGTCCTTGCTGCCTGACAGCCACCAGATGGGGTCAGGCAGACCGCGGCGCATGGCGTCATAGGACATGGATAGTGCCAGCAGTGCTTGGCGGGGCCGGTTTTCTACTTCCTCGCAGATAATGTGCTGGCAGACGCCAGCCGCACTCTCGTGGCTCTCTACGGAGTCGCAGAGCTGGTCGTAATAGAGACCGGCGCTGACATAGGCCAGCGGCTGGATAATGCGCTCATCCGGCGTGCCATCGGGTGTGAGCAGCCCCATCCGCCGCAGCCGCATGGCGGCGGAATCATCAAAGGGCGTGGTAATATGCGGCGGCATTCGTTGTGCGTGCATGGTGATCCTCCTCGTGTGTGTAATAGAGAAGACCCGATACCTTGCGGTATCGAGCCTTTTATAATAATTGATATTTAATGTGTGGAACGACTGGGGAATGCTACCAAAGAAACTGACGATAACTTAGGTGATACCACCCAAGCTACCAGAACTACTTTTATCCGGAGGGAGTTGCGCGTTTATGTGCAACTCCCTTTAGAAACTCCAGAAACATTTCCTCCAATTCCGCCTCGCTGCCAATCTGCTCTAAATACGGTGCAAGCTTTCTGCGGTCAAAAGTTATCTTCTTGGATGGTGCGGAACGCTTCTTATCTGCGGCGGCGCGGGCTTCACGCCAAGCGGCGTAGATGGACTGCTTATCCGCTGCGGGCGGCGGGCATTTCTGTGTGATGTGGTTCATGGCGGCCTTGTTCAGCCGATACCCTTCAACGCGGCACATCTCCACGAACGCCTCCTGTGAGGCTGCATCGTAGTCGGCAATCATATCCGCGCAGCTCAGCGGCAAGTTCCGGGGATTGTTTTCCAGAACATCCGCCAGTGGCGGGATCAGACCCGCCAGCTTGACAGCCTTGCGGATCTCATATTCTGTAACGCCGAAGAAATCTGCTACGATTTCACGGGCGTTGTACCTTTGGCGATTTTCGCCAAAGGTTTCCGGTGCCGCATTGCGTTGACCGTTTCGGTTTTTAGCCTCCAGCATAGCCTTGTATGCTTTGCCGCGCTCGATAATGGTCAGTTCTTGCCGCCGCAGCAGATTGGTAGCTGTGGCGATGATGATGGCGCGGGCATCATTGGCCGCGACGACTTCAGCAGGAATTGTGTCATGCCCGGCCATGCGCCATGCGGCGGTGCGATTGTGTCCGGCCAAAATCTCATATTCATCACTGTCGGGAATACTCCTGACGATAATGCGCTCCAGCAAGCCTTGCTCAAGAAGCTGCTGGGAAAACGCCCGCAGTTTTTCCGGGGGATACGGGTGAAATCCGATATCGGTGGTAAAAAAGGGACGCAGCTTGTCTACCGGAAGCTCGCGGATCGTAGAAGCTGCCACGGGAAGCGGATCGATAAGACTTTCATAAGCTCGGTTGCCGATCTCCATTTCAGAGACCTGCTGGGCAGCGCTCATGCGCTGCTTCAGCAGGTCTTTCATGTTGCTGCTTTTAGCCAAGCGACAACACCTCCCGCGCCAGACTGCGGTAGGACTCCGCGGCGGGGTTCTTCGGCGCGTAGTCCAGAATGCTCATACCGGCGGCAGGGCATTCCGCCACCTTGATGGTCTGCTCAATGGGGCGCTCAAACACATGAAACGCCTCGCCGTAGACTTCGCCGACTGTTGCCCGGACGCTTTGGCAAAGTTGCGGTCGGGATTGATACATGGTCAGCAGGATACCGGCGATTTTCAGCGAGGGATTGAAGTGGGCCTGCACCGTGCGTACCAGTTCCAGCACATCGGGGATACCCTCGCTGGCAAGATAGTGAGCCTGCACGGGAATGATGCAGTAATCTGCGGCGGTCAGTGCATTGACCGTCAGCAGTTCGTGCTTCAGTCCGCAGTCGATGATGATATAGCGATAGGTGTCGCGCAAGGCGTCTGTGATATGCTTGAGCATTGCTTCGCAGCTGCGGCTGCTATCGCCGTAGGGCTGATACTGAGATAGCTGCATGATTTGCAGCCGGGCCGCGGCATCTGCAAGTCTGCGATTGGCGGGAATAATGTCCATGCCGGTATCGCTATGTAGGATGGCCTTTTGCAGATGCTGCGCAATGTCCTCCGGATAGTCGATGGCGGCCAGCAGCAGAGAAGCCAGTGTGTGCTTCATCTCGCCAGCGGTATATCCCAGTGCCGCAGTCAGATTGCCCTGCGGGTCGTTGTCAATGAGCAGGACTTTCTGCCCTTCGGCGGTCAGCGCGGCACCAAGGTTCAAGGCCGTCGTCGTTTTTCCAACGCCACCCTTGGAATTTGTAATGGCAATAATCATCACTTTTCCTCCTGTATTTATTCCGATTTAAGGGGCGTATCACAAGGCGTTTTTTACGGTAATTTACCATAGTTTAACAAGTGCTCACAGCGATTTTTGCAAAATTTGTTGCAAACGAACATCTTTTCAGATGCGCTTAATAACTGATAACACAACGATCAGAGACTCTTCTTGGCAAAATGCTTGACGTGCATGGGGTCACAGGTTCGAGTCCTGTACCGCGCACCATCGGAAAAACCTGCTTTCTTTTTGAAAGCAGGTTTTTTGATAAGTTCAGAAAAAGAGACGCTTTCGCGTCTCTTTTTTCTATGCGCCGGCGGGCAGAGGAACGCACCACAGGCGTGCAGAGGAGGCTTGTTTCAAGCCGCTGCATACAGTGTCAATATATCCGCGTTTTTTGTCACGCTATGCTGTCTGCCAGCTGCTCTAATATTCCCAGATCATAGGCAAGATCCAACACCACATACTTGGGGCGCATCTCCTTTGCCCAGAGGAAGCTGGTTCGCAGATCGTCGGGATTAATCCCAAGTGCCGCGGCAGTGGTAGGAGCACCCAGAACTTCCAGCGCATGTCTCAGAACCGGTTCATAACGTGTCACGTCCGCGATAACGCGCTTTATCTCCGCCTCACAGGCCTGGATCCGCTGAATGCGGCGCAGAATCTTCTCCTTATCGAAAATCTTGTCAGTCTGCTGTGCAAAGATCACAGGTGCGTGCTGACCACAAACAGCTTCTACCTGGCTGCGCCACGTCGTCTGATCCGGCATCCGCGCCGCGACCGCCTCCGCGTTGACTGTGCTGAAATCAAACTCTGCCAGTTTGGCATAGGTCTGCAGCATTATCAGCGTTCCCACCGCCACTTCAATGCCATGAAGATGCTGAGGGCTGCCGGACTGCATACCCCAGAAGTGCGTAATATGGTGCTCCGCTCCGGCTGCAGGGCGAGAGCTTCCGACCCAGTGCATCACAATACCGCTGAGCATCAGTCCGTCTGTCAGCGCCTGCACTGCATGCTCATCGTTCTGCGCCAATCCGGTGGAAATTGCCATACTCTCTTCCACCACGCGCATCAATTTGTCCACGGACTCCTGACAATAATATTCATCGTTGATCAGATGAGAGATCTTCCAATCGGCGCACGCTGTGATCTTTGCCGCCAGGTCACCCACACCGGCTGCCAGCAGCTTTTTGGGCGCGTGTTTCAGGTAATCTGTATCGGCATAGATCGCTTTGGGATAAATGGCCTCCAACGTCTGCTTGACACCATCCACAAACAGGAGGGAAACCTTGGCGCTGTATCCATCCATAGATGGCGCCGTCGGAATCGAGAGATACGGCACACTCAGCTTGGCGCTGAGAAACCGCGTAATATCGTTCACCGCTCCGGTGCCGGCAGCCACGAAAAAGTCCACCGCGCTGTCGTACATCCGCAGAAATTCAAAAATATGTTTTTCATCCGGCATGACCGGCAGCGGATAGGCCAGCACCCGAACATCATCACAGGCGGTATGAAGCTGCGCGAGAATGGCATCGCCCATAATACCCATAATGGCCTCGTCCGTGATCAGCATGGCATTACGTCCCAACCCAAGCCGCTCCGGCGCGCTGGAAAGCTGCACCAGTGCGCCCGGCCCTATCACGATCTCGTCAATGGGGTTCGCATGCTCCCTGCCACAGCCGCAGAAGAAATGTTCTTTTCTGTACTCCAACATATGCCTCTCCTTACGCTTGTCCATAATAGGCGTTTGCACCATGCTTTCGTTGATAGTGCTTATCCTGCAAAAAGCAGGGTGCTTCCTGCACATCGGCATCCACCAGCTGGGACAAAATCGCCATATGGGCAACCTCCTCCAGCACCACGGCATGATACACCGCCGCATCGGCGTCTTTCCCCCAGGTGAATACCCCATGGTTTTTCACTACCACACCGGGAACGGCCAGTGGATCTTTGTCGGCAAAACTCTCGATGATCGGGCCGGCCGTATTCTTTTCATATGCATCTGCGACCTCGCGCTCATTCAGCTGACGGGTGCAGGGCACGTCGCCGTAAAAGTAATCAGCGTGCGTCGTTCCATAGCAGGGAATGGGGTGCCCCGCCTGAGCAAAGGCTGTGGCATAGCGGGAGTGGGTATGCACAATACCGCCGATATTTCTCCACGCCTTATACAGCTCCAGATGGGTGGGGGCGTCCGAGGAGGGGCGATAACGACCCTCCACCACATGTCCCTCAAGGTCGATCACTACCATGTGCTCTGCGCACATTTCCTCATAGGGTACGCCGCTGGCCTTAATGACTACCAGTCCGCTGTCTCTGTCAATGGCGGAGACGTTGCCCCATGTAAATTTGACTAAATCGTACTGCGGCAGTTCCAAGTTCGCCTTCAATACCGACAATTTCAACTCTTCTAACATGATTTCAACTCCCTTGCGTCATACTCCATAGAAGTTCGTGGGATTCTCGTTGACCAGTTGATGGATCAATGCCTCCGACGCGCCCGCCCGGCGCAGCAGGGGGATCACCACTGCGGGAATATGCTCCACCCCCGGAGAACCGCCCAACACCTTATAGTTGGATCTGCGGCCGATATCGGTAGCCAGGAAAATGCGGTCTGAATAACCTCTGCGGCACAGCTCCAGGATCACATCAATTTTGTGGCTCTCTTCCCCGTATTTGGGCTTACCTAATTGGTCAATGGACACATTGGCGCCAACATCCAGTACTTCTTGAAAGGATTCGGCACTGAGCTCCGCGCGCATGTCGATGTGTGAGATCAGCAGGCGGGAAAGATCCACCCCCAGCTCGCGAAGCAGCTTCAACTGCTCTGTGACCATCGTGCCGCGCTGCGTATGGGTCACCACCGGCAGTCCCGTCCGTCTGGCCACCTCCGCCACAATGGCCGCTGAACGATGTTCCGCAGGCGTAATGCGATCCAAAGAAGTCGACCATTTCAGAAACGAGGGCTTTGCGCCGGTCTTGGCTTCACCGTGCGCCCACTCGTCTACCATCTTTTCCACCCATTCGCTGTCAGAGTACCGTGACAAAACGCTTTCCAGTCCCTCGGAGCGGTAAAAGCCGATGCCGCCAAGGATGTGCACGCCGGTGTTCTGAGAAATGCGCTGCAGCACCGACCAGTCCGGCCCAAAATCATAGGGGCTGAATTCTACCAGCACACTGCCCCCCGCGTCTCGAAACCGGCAGGTCTCTTCACATGCCGCCGCCTCGTCCCGCAGGATCAAATCGGGATCCTCCTTCGCATGGTAAGGCTGTCCCCACAGATGAACATGGGCGTCCCAAACAAAAGCATCCTGACTTTCAACGGGCCCACGCATAGTATGTAGTACTTTTTTTACCATTCGCTTTCGTTCACTTCCCACCAATTGTAAACTTCAATCCCATATAATCCGGACAGTACAACCGGCCCACATGAAGCACTCGGCCATCCGCATAACGGTTTGCCATAAACGCCTTTAAGATCGGCGCGCCCTGGGCGATCTTCAAATAGCCCGCCACCGCCTGGGAAGCCGTTGCCGCCTGAATATCCAGATCCGCGGACACCGGCTTTTCCCCCAGAACTTCCGCTAAAAAGGCATACAGGGAGATCCGGCTGAAATCGGTATCCTTGACTTGCTCCCAGACGGATTTGTCAATATAGGATTCATCCAATACCAGTGGTTGTCCATCCAGAAAGCGCACACGTGTCAGCTTTACCGTCAGCGTCCGCTCGTCTAAATTCATCATTTTGCAAATGGACTTCGGCGGAAAGACCAGTGCGTTTTCCACTACGACCGAGACCAGTTCTCCATTTTCGCTGAATTCGTCAAAGAAGCCGGTGATCACGTTGGGATGGAAGGTTCTCTCCACCATTTTTTCCGCCACAAACGTACCGTAACCGCGACGGCGCAGCAACACCCGCTCACGCAGCATATCGTTCAGTGCCTGACGCACGGTCATCCGACTGACGTTGTAAGTGGCGGCCAACTCGATCTCGGATGGGATGCGGTCTCCCGGCTTCAGTTCGCGATTGTTGATCTTCTGTATAATGTCATCGCAAATTTGCTTGTACAGGGGGATGTCGCTTTCTCTACTAATAAAATTCATCGTTGTCCTCCATTCCAGTTCGTCAATCGCTGTATAATGCTCTTCGCTGTTCCCAGGAGGGCTGCATATCCCTCCGAATGGCGAAGTAGAGTTCGTATAAACGGTCATACTGCGCTTTCCGCTCCGGCCTTGGCATATAAATTTTGGAAAAACGCACCATATGAGAAATTGCCTCACGGTAGCCGGAATACATCTTGATCCCCACTGCCGCGGCGATGCCGCTCCCCAGCGCCGTCGCCTCTTGCTCCTCCTGCACCCGAATGGGCACCTGACAGATATCGGCCAGGATCTGGCACAAAATACCGCTTCTGCTGCCGCCGCCTGTTACAGCAATATCCAACAGCTTTACAGGAACAGCCGCATAGCAATCCCGCATGGCAAAGCCGATTCCTTCATAAATGGCACGCAGCATATCCTGTCGAGTATTGTGCAGCCCCACGCCGGTAAACTGCGCTCTGGCGCCGATACTGAGAAAGGGTGCCGTTACGCCGCAGGAATTGATATACGGATGGTACATCACCCCATTGCTCCCCGGTGCCACCGAATCCACCAGCCGGTCAATATGGGAAAAGATCGCGCTTCCCAATCTCGCCTTTTCTTCTGCAAAAAAAGTGTCAATAAACCACTGGTAGTTGATGGCCGCGCCGCCGGTGTTATTCACCATGCGGAGCATCTGTCCTTCCACATACGCGCAGGTCATGCCTGCACCATATGGCTGCGGCTGGGGTCGGTCGATGATCAGACCGTTCAGAAAAGTCGTTCCCAATACCGACGAACCGTGCCCCGCAGAAAGAGCGCCCGTTCCCAACACGCCGCTGGGCATATCGCCCAGCCCGACGATCACGGGGATGCCGGCGTCCAATCCCATCTCCCGCGCCACCTCCGGCAGCAGACCGCCTGCAATTTTTTCCGGCTCTGCTACCGGCGGCAGAAGATGCTTGTAATCGGCCATATCAAAAAGCCGCAGTACCTCATCCGAGTATCCTCTGGCCCGCACATCCCCCGGCGAAAGCACCGCTTCCGTCACATCGGTGCCCAGCGTTCCGGTCAGCCTGAAGCGCAGGTAGTCCTTCATATTCAACAGGATCTTTGCTCTGTCCAGCAATGCCCTGTCATTTTTCTTCCACCAGCTCAGCAACGGGATCGGCCAGCCGGTTAGAATCTGCGAACCGGAAACGGCAAAGCTTTTTTCCAGCACGCCGCTGCGTTCCCAGTCCTCTACCAGCTTTTTCGTACGGGAATCATTCCAAAGGACAGCCGGGCCGATGGGGTCATTATGCGCATCCAGAAAGATCGTTCCGGACATATAGGCGGTAATCGCCACACCCACTACCCGCATTTCCGGCGAAAGCGCCCTTTCCACCAGCGTCCTGACTGCGTCCACCAGATGACAATAGGTCTCATCCAGATCTGCCTCCAACCAATCCGGCCACGGCGACACAATGGTGCATTTTCGCCGCTCCATGCCGTGGGAGCGTCCCTCTTTGTCAAACAGGATGACTTTTAACTCAGATGTTCCGCGGTCTACACAAAGAATCAGGTCTTTCGACGCCATACCCCTGCCTCCTATGCCTTCTTCTTTTTCTTATGAATATCCGCATTGTTTACCACAATAAAGATCAGGACAATGATACCTTCGATCACCTGACGGGCCGCCTCAGACATCTGCAGCACAGTCAGCAGGCTGACGGTGTTGCACAGGATAAACGCACCGATCATGGTTCGTACCACATTGCCCTTGCCGCCCAGCGGAGAGGTACCGCCCAGCAGCACAGCGGCAATACTGGGCAGCAAATAGCTGTCGCCGATCCGCACGGCCGCAGTACCAGTATACCCCACAAGCATAATTCCCGTCAAACCCGTAATTGCTGCCGCCAAAGTGTAAACTTTAATGGTAACGCCTGTATTGCTGATGCCGGACATCAATCCCACCAGCGGACTGGAGCCAAGGAAGAATATCTCGCGCCCCAGCTTCGTCTTGTACAGCAGCCACATTATCAGCGCACCGCACAACAGCATCACCAGAATACCTCCGGTAACAGGGCCGATCATCCCCTGATTGACCCACGTGCTCAGCCCCTCTGTCGAAATGGCAATGGGCTTTCCGTTGGTAGCCACCAGCGTAGTGCCTCTTAAAACGTATTGCATTGCCACCGTCATCACCAGCGGCGGGATCCGCAAAAACGAAATACCCAATCCGTTCAGCACACCCACAACGGCACTGGCCGCAATTACAAGCAGCACACTAATGCCAAAGGGAACGCTTTTGTCTACCAGCGTACACAGCAAAATACCCGCTGCACTCAGCAGACTTGCCACGGACAGATCAATGCCCGCGATGAGAAAAACCAGCGTCTGCCCCATGGCCGCCATTGCCATAAAACTGGAAATATGCGCAATAGCGATAAATTTGGTGGCCGATGTCAGATAGGAGATCAAATAGAATATGGCCGCCACAGCCAGCAGCGCGATAATCTGTTTATTGGCCGCAATCACATTCCCCGCCGTTTTCTCCAGTCGTCCGGCTGTGATGCTTTCCCTCCGCATATCACCGCGCCCCCTTTCTCCAATTATTTACCACCACAGAGATCACCAGGATCACTCCCTGCACAAAATAAGTGTAGAAGCCGGTGATATTCAGATAGAACAGCACATTGACCAGGATCCCCACGACCACGGCGCCGGCAATGGTGCCCGCGAGCTTGCCCTCACCGCCATTGAAGGTAACACCGCCCAGCACCGCCGCCGTGACGGCGTTAATGGTCATGTCGTTGGCAATACGGGGGTCGCCGGACATCGTTCTGGCGCACAGCATCAATCCGGCCAGCGCCGCCAAAACACCGCTGATAAAGAACGCCGCCACATAGCCCCACGTCACGTTCAGTCCGCTGGAAAAAGCCGCGTTCCGGTTCTGGCCCACCGCGTAGATCAGCAATCCCACCGAGGAACGCCGTATCATATACCACAGTGCCACAAACACCGCGCATACCAGAAACGCCACCGAGACCGGCCCGATCCGCCCCGTCAGGAAAGATGCGATACCCGGTGAAATATAGCCGCCCGGCGTCGGCAGAATGCCCAGTGCCAGCCCCTCAAACACAAAGGAGGTCGCCAGCGTAACCACAATGGTTGGCAGCTTGAAATGTCCGATCACGTATCCCACACAGGCATCCATGATGCCCACAAGCAGGATCACGGCAATAATGCGCGGTATATTGTCCAGGTCGCTTTCCACCATTATTTTGGCAAAAAAGCAGGTGGAAAGGCTCACCAGCCCGCCCAATGCGAAGTCCATACCGCCAATCAGCATGACACACATCTGCGCCATACTGATAAAAATATACGGTGCCAGTTGATTAAACGTGCGGGTCAAGGTCGCCACCGCAAAGAAGTTCGGCTGTTTCCATACGTTAATCCCGATCATCAGCAGCATCACAATGTAAATCGGGATCAATTCGCCGTATCGTTTGAGAAATAAACTTCTCTTTTCCATGGCTTACTCCCCTTTCAGACCCATTATCGCGTAGGTCACTTTCTCCTCATTGATGTCCGCCCCCTTCAGTTCGGCATGGACACGTCCCTCGTAAAAAATATAGATGCGGTCGCTAATCCCCATCAATTCCATGATCTCGGTGGATACCAGCAGCACCGCCACGCCCTGCGCCACCAGTTCCCGCAGGAACAGATAGATCTCGTGCTTTGTGGCCACATCCACGCCACGGGTGGGCTCATCCATCAAAAGCACCTTAAACCCGCTCTTGAGCCACTTGCCAATCACGATCTTCTGCTGATTGCCGCCGCTGAGCCGGCCGGCCAGCTGGCGGTACTGCCGCTGGTCGATCCGCAGCCTGTCCCGCACTTCATTCTGCATTGCCTTTTCGCGGCGCAGATTGATGCGTCCCATAAACCCGCTGAGATCCCGCAGCGCGGAAATTGTCAGATTCTCCTCGATCGGCAGCGTCAGAACCAGGCCCTCGGTCTTTCTGTCCGGCGGCACATACGCAAAACCGGAGCGAATCGCTTTTTGCACATTCTTCGCTTCATATGCGTTTCCGTCAATGGTGATCTCTCCGCCGGTGACACTTTCCAAGCCAAACAATGTCCGCAGCAGCTCCTCCTGCCCGTGTCCCCGCAGTCCGCCCAGTCCGATGATTTCACCAGGCCGCACCTCAATAGATACATCGTGTATTTTTTTGGTGGAAAGGCCCCGCGTAGTCAGTATCGGCGGTCTCATCTCATTCACGTTCTTTTCCGGATAGATGGTTTCCACCGTATACCCCATCATGCAGTTCACCAGGTCATTCTCTGTGACCGCCTCCAGTTGATCGTAGAATCCCACTGTGGCGCCGTCCTTTATGACCATTACTTCGTCCGCGATCTCAAAGATCTCCGGCATACGGTGCGATACAAAAATGATGGCCGTTCCCTCCGCCAAAAGCTCACGGCAGAAGGCAAACAGCTTTTGCACCTGCACGGTATCCAGCGCGGAGGTCGCCTCATCCAGGATCAGCAGCTTGGGCTTCCACGCCGCCGCTTTGGCGATCTCCACAATCTGCTGCTGCGCCATAGTCAATTCGCCCACCAGCGTATTCAGATCCAGCTGCACGCCCAGCTTTTCCAGCAGCCGCCCGCTCTCTGCCCGCATGGTAGCGCGATCCAGCCGCATGCCGCGCGTGGTGGCGGAATTCCCCGCAAACACATTTTCATAAACGGGGAGGTTATGAAAAAGCGTCAGCTCCTGATGCACCACCGCAATGCCGTTCTGCAGCGCCTTTTTCGGCGTCGCCCACGCGATCTCCTTTCCCTCATAGTATAATTCTCCGCTGTCCGCCTGCAAAGACCCGCTGAGAATGTTGATCAGTGTGGACTTGCCCGCGCCGTTTTCGCCTACCAGCGCCAGCACACGCCCTTTTTTGATATTGATGGAAATATGCTTCAAAACATCCAGTCCGCCGAAAGACTTTACGATCTCCTTCGCCGAAAGGACAGTATTTTCAAATTCAGTGCACATTGTATGGCTCTCCCTGTCGCTTGTTGTGAAATCCGCTTCGCTGCCCGATACCCCGTTGGGCACCGGACAGCGAAGCAGAGGTGAGCAAAGTGTCCCTTGAGTTGAGTGTGCTTGTGGTTACTTGGTGAAGATCGCTGCCATATCCTCGGCAGAAATGGTGTCAAATGCAAAGACCTCGTCAGACTTGGAGGTATCGGCCCAATCGGCGATATTGTCATTCGTCATAACAGGCATATCCAGTGCAATGTCATTGGCGACAGTCTCGCCGTTCAGGATCCGCATTGCCGCCTCCAGCGCAACGGCGCCGATATACACAGGACACACAGGCGCGCAGCCGGACAGGCCGTTATCAATCTCGGCATACCACTTGTTCACAAAGCCGTAGGAAGCTTCGCCGGAGACGGGGATCATCTTCATGTTGTTCTTCTCCAGCACGTTGATCACACCCACACCGCAGGGGCCGCCGTCCGCCCAGACCGCATCAATTTCGGGGAACGCCGTGATCCACGCCTGCATCTTCTCCTCAGCAGGAGACTGCTCCCACTCAGCCGGAGCCTCCGCCAGAATGTTAATGCCGGAATTTTCGGCAAAGACCTCCTGGGCGCCGGCCCAGCGGTCGGCGGCGATCTGATTGCCGGACAAGCCCGTCAGGCAGACAATGTCGCCGCTGCCGCCCAGTGCCTCAACGATAAAGCGCGCCATAATACGGCCCCATTCGGTCTGGTCAACAAACACGCGGGTATTGACGCAGGAAGGATCGTCCACTGTGCAGTTGTAGTTGACTACCACGATACCGGCTTCCTTGGCCTGCTTCAGCGTCGGATTCAATCCGGTGGAGGAGCTTGCATCCACCAGAAGAATGTCTACCTTCTGGTCAATAAAATTCTCGATCTGCGTGATCTGCGTAGCCGTGTTGTTGTCGGCATTGGCTACCGTCAGTTCTACCGCGCCGTCATAACCGGCAACGGCTGCCTTTAATGTGTCAATGGTCTGGATCTGCCAGGGGATCGCCAGACTAAAGGTGGACAGAGCGACCTGGATCGTCTCTTTTTCCTCATTGTCTTTGGGCTCAGCGGTTCCATTGCCGCAGGCAACCAAAGAAAGCGCCATAACAAGCGCGAGGATCGCTGCAATGACTTTCTTCATTTTCTTTTCTCCTTCAAAATTTTTCAGAGGCGCAGCCTCTTTGTATAGACAGTATAACACATCAGCCCAAGTGTTTGCAAGGGGCAGTTGTTTTTTTGTATGATGTGATAATTTTCCCCTTCAAAACTCACGGTTTTGCACAGAACGGCTTTCCGCTAAAAATCCACCGTTCGTCTAACATGTAAAACAGCTCCATACGCTCTCTTTCTCTCCGCTCCCGTTTGTCGATCCATAAAAGCGAATTAAACGCACCGTTCCACGCAGCATCACTTTATTTTTGATGGCCGACTGCCGTTTCTCCGTTTCTCCCCCCTTGACAAGTAACCATTCGATAACTATAATAAGGCTACCGAATGGTTACTATTGGAAAGGAGGCCGGTCATGGCCGGAGACACAAAGGAACGAATCCTGGAGACCGCACTGGGGCTGTTTGCCCGCAGCGGATATCTGGGCACCTCCATGAACGACATCGCAAACCAGCTGGGAATCACCAAAGCCGCTTTGTATAAACATTACGCCAGCAAGCAGGAAATTCTGGATCGGATCATCGCGCGCATGCGCCAAATGGACTATGCGCGGGCAGAGGCCTATGACATGCCGGAGACGGAGCCGGACGGCTTTGCCGAGGCCTATCTGCGCACCCCCCTTGACCGGATCCACGCATACAGCGTGGCGCAGTTCGACCACTGGACAAAGGAGCCGTTTTCCGCAAATTTTCGAAAAATGCTGACCCTGGAGCAGTACCGCGATCCGGTGCTGGCACAGCTTTACCACGACTATCTTGCCACGGGGCCCACGCAGTACATGGCGGCGATCTTCCGCAAGCTGACAGACTCCGACGCCGCCGCTATGCAGTTGGCTCTGGAGTTTTACGGCCCCATGTATCTGCTGTACAGCGTCTATGACGGCGCGGAGGACAAAAGCGCCGTCGCTCCCCTGCTGGACGCTCACATTGACCGCTTTATCCGCCGGATTGAAGCTGACCGCGCCGATGTGCAACATTCTGACAAACTCAAGCGTTTATCAAAGTAGCAGTCAATAAAAACGCGGTAGAACTCACCTATTGCGTGGAAAGGAAGTGTGAAAGTACCTTGACGCATACAATCTATCCCCAGACAGGGGACAGGGAGACCATCCGGCGCAGTATTCCCGCCATTCAGTCCGGTGATATCCACGCGCTGGAGGCCATCCGATGAAGCCCGTCAGCCTTGATCCGAAAACCACCGCCCGGGCAGAAGCCTATGAACTGTGGATGAACGCGCCAAACCCCATGGTAACGTTCTTCAAAGCGATGGATGTAACGCCCCTTACCCGCCTCAGCCGCAGAAAAGGACTCAAATTCAACATGCTGCTGTGCTGGTGCATCGGAAAAGCCGCCGGTAGGGTCAGGGAGTTCTATACGCTTCCCGTGGGGCGGCAGCTGCTGCAATATGACGCCCTGGCCGTGAACACCATCGTCAGGAACCAGACCGGCCAGGTCAGCTCCTGCGACGTGCCCTTTTCCGCTGACCTGGCGCAGTTCAGCGCCGACTACCTGCGCTTGACGCGGCAGACGGCGGAAACCTGCGAAAACCACGACCTGACCGACAGCATGGTGATCGGCACCTCCGCCGTTGTGGACACCGAGATCGACGGAGCCGTCGGCATGAACAGTGGCATTTTCAACAACCCCTTCCTCATCTGAGGAAAATACCGCCAGGGGCTTTTCCGAACAACGCTGAAGCTGTCGTTCCAGTTCCACCATACCCAGATGGACGGCGCGCATGCGGGCCGGTTTTTACAGCTTTTGCAGGAGACCATTGACACAATATCATCAAATAGTTAAGGAGAATTTTTTGAAACTGACTACTTTAGCGCTGGAGCGTGTGGCCTGATCGGGAGGTCTGGCAAATCCATTCACACGCCATTCCTCCCGAGGAACCGGTCATACATCTTCAGGAGGAACAAAATGAACCGCGAAAACAAACGCAAAACCTTTGAAAAAGGCTACTATAAGACCCATGCCTGCCACGACAGCTTTACCTGCAAGGTCTGCGGCAGACTCTGCACACCGCAAAACGCAGGCAGCGACCATCGCAACCACTGTCCCAACTGCCTCAGCAGCCTCCATGTGGACATCGAGCCCGGCGATCGCGCCAGCGACTGCGGCGGCATCATGGAACCCGTTTCCGTCTGGGTGCGCAAGGGCGGCGAGTGGGCCATCATCCACCGCTGCAAGCGCTGCGGCGCCCTCAGCTCCAACCGTGTGGCAGCGGATGACAACCCCATGAAGCTCATGTCCATCGCCATGAAGCCCCTGTGTGAGCCGCCATTTCCCTTGGAACGCATTGAGGAAATGACCGCCCTGATGGGGGGCGATGGCCGCCTGCAATAACCCGTTGCCCCACAGTATTCACACACGCCGCCCTCCCGCGCCCCAAACCCTCTGGCGCGGGAGGGTTGCGTTTTGCATCTATTTGTCAGCCGTTCTAATAGCCGATATAACATTCTATAGCTTTACTTTTCTCGTTAAGTATTCTACTATACAATCACAACAAAGAAACACCCCAAAAACAACAAGTTAAGGAGGAAACTACCATGAAAAACATTTCTACTTACGTTATGATCTCCATTGTCTCCCTTGTGCTGGTGGTGGCGACCGCCTTTTTGATGACCGCCGCCGACGCCCCTGTCCGCGAGGCCGGTGGATACCTTCCTCTGCTGTTCGGTGCCGTGTTCACCTGGAGCACCGCCAAAGCCAACCTGATGGAGCGTGAGCGCGAGATCCGCCGCAACGCCCGCACCACTCTCACCCCCAGCCACGCCGCCGCGTAACACATCTGACATTCTCTGTTTTCTCTCTTACATAACAAGGAAGGGACACGCCCCGGCGTGTCCCTTCCTTGTATCCAAATGAAAAGGGAGAGGATCTCTCCCCTCCCTTTTCTTTATTTTACTTGCCGAAGTAGCGGTTCAGCAGACCCTCGAAAGCCTTGCCGTGTCGGGCTTCGTCGCGGGCCATTTCATCGTCTCGCCGACGGGCAGGCCGCTTCGCGTCCTATGGGAACCTCGGTATCAAGCGGTTTTCCAGCGTTTCGCCCTTGCCACACGCCACATTTCATCACAAGTTTCTCTAAAAAAGTGCCACACGAAATGCCACACGATATGGAGGAACAAATGATGTCAAAGACAAACAATTCAGGCGTGTATCAACTCGAAAATGGGAACTGGGGTTATCGCTTCACCTTGACCGAAAACGGCCACCGACGGGACATCCGGCGGATAAAAGATAACGATGGCAATGTCTTCACCAGCAAAACAGCTGCCACAAGAGCCAGAAGCCTTGCTCTTGCCGATTATCTGGATGGCCAAAAGAAAAAGCAGATTAAGAGAAAGACTGTGCGGGAAATCTACCAAGAATACAGAGAAAAAGGAAGCTCAGGCAAGGCATATACTACACTCCGCAAGCAGGACAGTCTTTGGAACAACCACCTAAACGCTCAATTTGGAAACCGGTATTGTGATGAACTTACATCGGCGGAAATCAAGGATTATCTGTCCGACTTATACTATAAACACGGTTTTTCATTTCGTTATACGGAAGGGTTTCTAAAGATGTTCTATCTCATTCTCGGGCAAGCATACTCACGGGACTGTCTTGACGTAAATTGCTACAACAAACTGTGCGTCAACAAAGATACCAAAATCCAGATGTCAAAACTCCGCACAGACGATGATACCGACATCAAGGCATATTCTTCCGAGCAGATAGAAAAGCTCGATGAATATTTTCGGGGAACTAACGCCGAAACCGCTTATCTGTTGGGAAGACACTGTGGTCTCCGCATTAACGAGTGCTATGGTCTCAAATGGGATAATGTAGATTTGGAAAATGGCACAATCTTCATTGACCGCCAAGAGCAATATCAAAACGGGCTGATAAAACTTGTCCGTTTGAAGACCAAAAACGCACGTCGCACGATTTATCTCAATGAAACGATGAAAACCTATTTATCCACGCTGGCAAAGAAGCGAACGGAAGACGAAAAGAATTTATCTTCTTTACGTCAGCAGAATCAGAAGTTCATCACAGATATTGATGGAAAAATGATTTCTTCCACTGAACTGGTAAACTGCTTACCTAACGGAAAAATTCAAACCGTAAATTCTATGAAATTCCATTCCAGAGAGATTAAACGTCTTGGTATTGCCGATTTCAAGTTCCATCATTTACGCCATACTTACGGAACTCGCCTTGCCGAAATGAACACGCCGGAATACCTTCTCTGTAATCAAATGGGACACGGCAAAATAGAAACCACGCACCAGTATTATATCGCCATCTCAAAAAATGGCATCAAAACATTACAAGACAATCTAAATCGTTTGTAATTTGAATACCACAGCGCAAATCACATCGTGCCATTATAAGCCATCATCTTTTGATAACTTGGGGACAGAACCAAACGGCTCTGTCCCCTTTCACTATCATTCTTCGGTTTCGTATCTCTTTTGGATGTCTGCTAAAAACTCCTTAAATCCTTCCACGGTCTCCGGGCCCCGTCAAGATTTATGCGCAAAATTGTTTGCAGGCTCCGGCTGAATGAAGTC
>ERZ827168.2998-NODE-2998-length-18192-cov-2.940674_pt1 | contig 18192 bp, 12 predicted proteins | sample MGYA00519868_ERZ827168 | MGnify/ENA primary metagenome ERZ827168 (study PRJEB31778, sample SAMEA3449271) | human gut metagenome | biome: human gut; feature: human-associated habitat; material: faeces | place: United Kingdom | collected 2010/2012 ...
GACGAGCCTCTTTCAAACCTGGATGCAAAACTTCGTGGACAGATGCGTATCGAGATCTCTAAATTACATCAGAGATTAGGTACAACTATCATCTACGTAACACATGACCAGACAGAAGCTATGACACTGGGAACCAGAATCGTAGTTATGAACGCAGGTATCGTTCAGCAGGTAGATACACCACAGACTCTGTACGATCATCCATGCAACCAGTTCGTAGCCGGATTCATCGGATCACCACAGATGAACTTTGTTGACGCTACATGTAAAGTTGTCGGAGATAAAGTATACTTAGTAGCAGGACCTTCAGAGATCGAACTTCCACCGGCAAAAGCTAAGAAGCTGATCGAAGGTGGATATGCAGGAAAGACAGTTGTTCTCGGAATCCGTCCGGAAGATGTACATGATGAGCAGATGTTCATCGAAACTTCTCCTAATACAGTGATCGAAGCTAAGATCCGTGTATATGAGATGCTTGGTGCAGAAGTATTCTTATACTTTGACTATGAAGGATCAAGCATGACAGCAAGAGTTGATCCTAGAACAACAGCAAGAACAGGTGACCATGTGAAATTTGCTCTGGATGCTGAGAAGATTCACGTATTTGATAAAGAGACACAGGTTACAATCACTAACTAGTCTGTAATTACAGATAGGAATAAAGACCGCGGTAATCGTGGGGAACAGATGAATATAAGAGGGGCCGGGCGTGAGACAGCGTCCGGTCTTTTGCATTTTTTATGCAGACAATAAAATTTTACTTTGTTAAAGCGTTATTATCTGTTATAATGTATTCGTAATGCAGTTCGTTAGCGTGTTAAAATGTATACAAGTATGCAAGAGGACACAAAGAACAGTATTGCGGACAGGAAATGGAGGACAATGAGTGTTATCAAATCAGATATTACACAAAACAGCGCAGGATATCAGGGAGATCACCGGATTTGACTGTGCAATATGGGATATGCAGGGACTTTGTCTTGTAAGGACGAATGAGAATCTGACAGAGTATGAGCTTCAGATTCAGGATTTCCGTGATGATGAAGAAGAGCCGGATGAGATGATCCTGGATGAGATGGGAATGTTCCGCATCTATGAGGACAGTGATCCGACTTATATACTGATGCTGAAGGGAAATGCAGATGGTATGGAACTGGCGGGGCGCATGGGAGCAAGCCAGCTTAGGAATCTTCTTTATGCATACAAAGAACGGATGGATAAGAACCGGTTCATTCAGAATCTGCTTCTGGATAACCTGCTTCTGGTCGATATCTATAATCAGGCAAAGAAGATGAAGATTCCGGCAGAAATTAAGAGGGTTGTATTTGTAATCGAACCGAAGAATGAAGGAGACATTCTGGTACAGGAAACACTGAAAGGTCTGTATGCGACGGGAACAAAGGATTTCGTAACCGCAATTGATGAAAAACATATCATTCTGGTAAAATCATTGCAGTCGACTGATGACTATCCGCAGGTAGAACAGATCGCCAAAGAGCTGGTCACAACACTGAACATGGAAGCTATGGTAAGTGTAAGAGCAGCATATGGAACAATTGTAGAGGAGTTAAAGGATGTATCCAGATCATATAAGGAAGCAGATATGGCACTGGAGGTTGGAAGAGTATTCTATGTAGAGAAGAAAATTCTTGCATACAATGAACTTGGGATCGGGCGTCTGATCCATCAGCTTCCGGCATCACTCTGTGAGATGTTCCTGAATGAAGTATTCGAAGATGGCAAAGCAGACATTTTCGAAGAAGAAGAACTGACGACTGTTTATACATTTTTTGATAATAATCTGAATATATCAGAGACGGCAAGGCGCCTGTATGTGCATAGAAATACACTGGTGTACCGTCTGGAGAAGATTCAGAAGAAGACTGGACTGGATGTTCGTGTATTTGATGATGCACTGACATTCAAGATTGCTATGATGGTAGCGGATCATATGAAATATATGAAACAGTAATTTTGTTAGAAAGTGTCTGAATTCAGACATTTCAATATATTTATAACACGATAGTAGGAGGACAAAACATGCTGAAATTATATGACAAGGGAGTCTATTTACTGAATGGAACAGAGATTGTGGAAGAAAAAGAAGCAGTTGCTGCAAAGACAGGTAAAGATGTGACTCCACAGGAAGCTGCAAAGAATACGATGGCATATAACATTCTGGCAGCGCATAATACCTCAGGAAATATGGATCGTCTGCAGATCAAGTTCGATAAGCTGACGTCCCATGACATTACATTTGTCGGAATTATTCAGACGGCCAGAGCATCCGGACTTGAAAAATTCCCGATTCCTTATGTACTTACGAACTGTCATAACTCACTTTGTGCGGTTGGAGGAACCATCAACGAAGATGACCACATGTTTGGTCTTACCTGCGCGAAGAAATACGGTGGAGTCTATGTACCGCCTCATCAGGCAGTCATCCATCAATTTGCTCGTGAGATGTTAGCCGGCGGCGGCAAGATGATCTTAGGATCAGACAGCCACACCCGTTACGGAGCACTCGGAACCATGGCTATGGGAGAAGGCGGACCGGAGCTTGTAAAACAGCTTCTGAATAAGACTTATGATATCAAGATGCCGGGCATAGTCGGAATCTACTTAGACGGCGAACCAATGAAAGGTGTCGGACCACAGGACGTAGCACTTGCGATCATCGGTGCAACATTTGGAAATGGCTATGTTAACAATAAAGTAATGGAATTCGTAGGACCTGGTGTAAGCAAATTAAGCGCTGACTTCCGTATCGGTATCGATGTTATGACAACCGAGACCACCTGTCTGTCATCTATCTGGAAGACCGACGACAAGATCAAAGAATTTTACGACATTCACGGAAGAAGCGAAGATTATAAAGAGTTGAATCCTGGAGCTGTTGCTTACTATGACGGTATGGTATATGTGAACTTAAGCGAAATCAAGCCAATGATCGCAATGCCGTTCCATCCGTCTAATGTGTACACGATTGACGAAGTAAGAACGAACTTAAAAGACATCCTTCACGATGTAGAGCAGAAAGCTCTCGTAAGCCTGGACGGAGCAGTTAATTATTCTCTGCAGGATAAGATTGTGAACGGACAGTTATATGTGGATCAGGGAATCATCGCAGGATGTGCCGGTGGTGGATTTGAAAATATCTGTGCTGCAGCAGACATTATCAAAGGACATTACATTGGTTCTGATGAATTTACATTCAGTGTATATCCGGCAAGTACACCGATTTACATGGAACTTGTAAAGAACGGTGCAGTTGCTGACCTTATGGAAGCGGGAACGATCGTGAAGACAGCATTCTGCGGACCTTGCTTCGGTGCCGGAGATACACCTGCCAATAATGCGTTCTCCATCCGTCACTCAACCAGAAACTTCCCGAACCGTGAAGGCTCTAAGCTTCAGAGCGGACAGATCGCATCCGTTGCACTTATGGATGCACGTTCCATCGCAGCAACAGCAGCAAATAAGGGATTCCTTACACCTGCAACTGACATGGATGTGGAATACAAAGGACAGAAATATCACTTTGACAAAAATATTTACGCAAACCGTGTCTTCGACAGCCACGGCGTAGCAGATCCATCTGTAGAGATCAAATTCGGACCGAACATCAAAGACTGGCCGGCAATGAGCGCTCTTCCTGAGAATCTGATCCTGAAGGTTGTATCTGAGATCCACGATCCGGTTACAACAACAGACGAATTGATTCCGTCAGGAGAGACATCTTCTTATAGATCAAATCCTCTGGGACTTGCAGAATTTGCATTATCCAGAAAAGACCCTGCTTATGTAGGCCGTGCAAAAGAAGTGCAGAAAGCCGAGAAAGCAATCGAGGCAGGACAGTGTCCGTTAGAAGTATTAGACGAACTGAAACCAGTTATGGCAAAAGTACGCAAGACGTATCCGGAAGCAGGAGAAGGCAACCTTGGAATCGGAAGCACGATCTTCGCAGTAAAACCGGGAGACGGTTCCGCAAGAGAACAGGCAGCATCCTGCCAGAAGGTACTCGGCGGCTGGGCAAATATTGCGAACGAATACGCAACCAAGAGATACCGTTCGAACCTGATCAACTGGGGTATGCTTCCATTTATTACAGAGGAAGATCATGAGAACTTAAGCTTCAAGAACGGTGATTATATCTTCGTGCCGGAGATCAGAAAAGCAATCGAGGATAAGAGTGCTGAAATTAAGGCGTATGTGGTTGGAGATACTTTGAAAGAGATCACTCTGAAGCTCGGTGATATGACGGATGCGGAGAGAGAGATTATCTTAAAAGGATGCCTGATCAATTATTATAGAGGATAGAGAATAAGGTAGATAGAGAATAAGAAAGACAGAAAATAAGACAGATAGAAACACTCCGGGAGGTCTGATAGACAGCTTGGAAAGTTTTGATTTTTCAAAAATCCATTATGTATTTACGACAGTGCCGATTACCAAGGAGATTCCTGTACCAATCGTAGAAGTCGGAATGTTCCTGGGACAGGACGATGTACAGATCTGGTGCAGAAAGAAGCGGCCGGTGAAGACGCGAAGATGAGTCTCATCCTTGCACATGCAGAAGACCAGATGATGAGTACGGAAGTATTCAAGGTTTTGGCAGAAGAAATGATCGAACTTTATAAAAAAGTGAACAAATAAATTAGAATTATTTTAATAACCTTTTTTCTCTCCAATATAAACAAATAAAAACTCTTCAGAATTCTGAGACATGAAAGATTTGTCGGGATTTTGAGGAGTTTTTTGACGTCATAATAAAATAGGTAGATGAAAAATAAAATTAAATTTACTATATACAACCTGAGTGCCTTATGCTAGAATATATCCAAGCATTATATTTCTATATTTTCTAAAGCAGAAAAACTGTATCTATATTCAAGCGAAATACATATCAGAGATTTTCAATGCTTAAGATTCACAACATATTAAAATGAGCGGGAGGATTTCTGAAAAAGTATAGATCCTCCTGAATTGCAAGTGGAGGGTAATGGATGGAAGAAAACAAAAGAGAACGATGGAAAAAAGCAGTGTTACCGGAAAGAGACACAAAGATGGGATTTTATCTTAACAGTAGAGCACCATATGTTTTGTACGAAGGGGAGACGAAGTCACGATATTTTATTGATAAGACATTGATGCTGGAAAAAATATTTGGATTTATAGAAGAGGAAGTAGACGGGCTATATGAGAAGTATCTTGCGGATACGGTGAATCCGAATGGGAAATTATTGGACAAATTCTGGTCCATATGATGAGATCTAAAGGTTGATGATACAGCAGAATCAGCAGCGCGTCAGATCAAAGAAAAGGGTTATGCGTTACGTTTTCAGGGAAAACTGGGTGATGACAAAATATACACGGGTGACATTCTGGCAATTGGAATCGGTTATTGGAAGGACTCAAAGGAACATGAATGTAAGATAGAAAAACTTTCAATTTAGTGCAACAGAATCTGGAGTAAAAGACTCTTATATATGTAGATGATAGAGAAAAGAAAGAAAAACCATGAAAACTCATATCTGAGGGAGGACACGATATGAAATGCAGTATAAAGAAATTCTCGGAAATGTACGAGACTGTCTACCGTGATCTGTACCGTTACGCACTGTGCCTGATGAAGAATCCGCAGGAAGCCGAAGATGCGGTGAGTGAGGCGGTTATCGTAGCATACGAGAACATACATAAATTAAAAAAAGAAGAAGCATTCAAAAGCTGGATATTTACAATTCTTACGAATAAATGTAAGAAGAGATTGAAGAAAGCGTTAAAAGAAACACCGGGAAGAGAAGAAGAACTTCCGGAACAAGCGACAGCACCGGATTATGATCTTGCAATCGATGTTAAGAAAGCATTCTTTGTGCTGTCGGAAGAGGAACAGATATTAGTCGGATTATCCGTATTTGGCGGGTATTGCAGTCAGGAGATCGGTGAGATGATGAGGCTGAATCCGAACACGGTACGGTCGAAGCGGAGCCGGGCACTTAAGAAGATGGAATGTGTGCTGGGCAGTTACGGCGAAGATGAGAAGGAAAGAAGGGAGTGAGAAGGTATGAAGCGCGAGAATGAACATAAAGAATATTGTGAACAGGACATCCTAGATCAGATTTCAAGAATGTCAGAAGATACAGAAGTCCCGGATAGTCTGAGATCGGAGAATATAGATAAATTATTGGAAAAGAAAAAACAGAAGAAACATTTCCGTCCGTATCAAATCGGGCTTGTAGCGGCGGCCTGCGTGGCAGTTGTGGCGGGAACTGTAGTGTGGCAGTATGGAAGGATGCATGAAGGAGCGATAAATTCTCCGGATGTGTCAGGTGGCAATGCAGGCAGCAGTGCAGGAAATAGTAATACAGTAAAGAAAATCAGCGACAGTAAGAAGATCAGGACAGCCCAAAGTTATGACGAAATCTATAAATATATCAAACGTTCACAAGATAACTCCGGCATTGCAATGTATGCAAGAAGTGTAAATGAAACAGCAGCCGTAGAGGATTCGGCTTCAACAGGAAGATCAACGGCGTCTTCAAAGGAAACAGCCTCGGCAGATACCGGTGTGGCAACAGCAGATGGCAGTTATTCACAGACCAATGTACGACAGTCCGGTGTAGATGAAGGAGATATTGCCAAAACAGACGGGACTTATCTATATGTGCGGGAAGATAATGGCCGGACCATCGATATTGTAGACGTAGGAAACAGCGGAACGAATATAGAAAAATACAGCGAGATTACGCTTGGAAAAGAATACACAATACAGGAGTTTTATGTAAATACAGATCAAAAGAAACTGGTGGCTGTATGTCAGAAAGAATGTGCAGATAAAAGTAACAAAAAGCAGACGAACACAGATACCTGGAATCAGACTAAAACAGCGGCGGTCACTTATGACATCCGTGATATTAAAAAGCCGGTAAAAGAAGGCGAGGTAACACAGAGTGGTACTTACAATTCGTCTCGTATGGCAGACGGATATCTGTATCTGTTCAGTGAATACTATACAGGTGGCGACGTGGTCAAAGATAAACCGGTCACCTATGTGCCTCTGGTGAATGGCAAAGAGATGAGCCAGACCAGTATCTGTCTGCCGCCGGTGAATTGTGGAACAATGTATGAAGTAATCAGTTCCGTGGACATCAGCAAACCGGATAAAACAGTGGATAATAAGGCAATTCTCTCCGAAGGCGGTCAAATGTATGTAAGTGGAAAAAATATCTACTATTATGAATCAGAATGGCAGCAGGATAATCAGACTGTGACGACACTTCGCAAGATTTCTTATAGAAAGGGCAAGCTAAAGGCCGTAGCTCAGGGAAAAGTAAAAGGATATCTGAATGATACATTTTCACTGGATGAATATAAAGGGAACTTAAGATTATTTACAACCAATGATGATGAAAATCTGGTAACAATCTTAGATAAGAAATTGGATAAGATCAGTTCTATCGAGAATCTGGCAAAAGGGGAATCCATCTATTCTGCAAGATTCATGAAAGAGGCAGGATATTTCGTGACATATGAGCAGGTAGACCCGTTGTTCAGCGTGGATCTGTCCAATCCGGAGAAACCAAAGATCCTCGGCAAATTAAAAATCCCGGGATTTTCAGAATATCTGCATTTCTATGGAGAAGATAAATTACTTGGAATCGGCATGTCAACCGATGAAGAATCAGGGGTGTCGGAAGGTGTAAAAATCACCATGTTCGATATTACCGACAGAACGGATGTAAAAGAAGAATCAACCCTTGTATTGGATGATCTGTATGGAACAAATGCAGCATACGATTACAAATCCGTTCTGGCCGATCAGCAGAAAAATAGGATCGGGTTCTCCGGCTACAGCCAGAATGGGGAAACGTACTGCCTGCTGACTTATAATGGAAAAGAGAAAAAGTTTGAAACAATCCTGAAAGAAGAGATTAAAGGAAAAACTTCGCAAGGTATCCGGGGGATTTATATAGAAGATACATTATACGTGATCAGTGGAAATATTATCGAGGCTTATGATATGGATACCGGCAAGAAAACGGGAGATATTATATTGTAAAACCGGAAGTTTTATAGTCGAGGTTCCAGAAGGGAAAATAAAACACACAATACCGAAACAGAAGGAATCATATAATCGGTATTGTGTGTTTTTTAGATACCAAAGTATGCAAGAGAAGCTGCCAGTGGCAAGTTCTGTAGATGTAACTGTTACTGCATATGACTCAGACGGCTGCGAAGAACAGGTCCGACAATGATCGCAATGATAATCTTCACTGCGTCACCGGCAAGATAAGGGATAACTCCGACAGAAAGTGCTGCAACAAAGGACATTTTTAACTGAATTGCAAGCCACTCTGTACCGAAGATATAAGTGATCGCCATACCGATGAGCATACCGATAACGGCCAGGATTCTGTTCTTTGGAAATTTGTCAACGAACAGTCCTGCAATCAGTGCGAGAAAGATAAAACCAATCAGATATCCGCCGGTAGGACCTGCAAGCTTACCTAATCCGCCGGTGAAACCAGAGAATACAGGAAGACCGACAAGGCCAAGTAACAGATATACGATATAGCTGATCGTTGCATCTTTAAATCCAAGTACATAGATACTGATCATGATCACCAGGTTGGTAAGACTGATCGGTACCGGACTGACAGGGATCGGAATCGCCATAGGAGCGAAGATACAGGTGATCGCAGTCATCAGGGCGATCAGAACCAGTTTACGGGTGGAGAGTCTTTTCGTTGTTGTGCTGTTTGCTGTGTTATTCATAGTAGTAATTGTCTGCCGGCTGGCAGAACTCCTTTCCTTTAGATTCATATCAAAATATAAAAGCAGTATAAAATGAAATGTGCAAAATGTCAACTATGTATTTGGCACGGTTAACAATTGGAAAGGTGATATGTTGACAAATATGGTTACAGAGAAACTGTATAGTATTGTGCAAACATTAAAATAAATATATAAAAATCAGACAATTTAATGCAAAAAAATAAAATAATGAAAAATAAAAGAAAATAATCGCAAAAAGTATTGACAAAATAAAATGCGGATGATATTATGTAATCAATCCAAAGGAAATCCGAAATAAACAAAAAGGACTCCTGACGAGAAAGGGAATCTTGAAAATTCTATAGCATATATTTTATAAGAGAATTTTTATTATCAGAGTTCCGATTCATTTAGAAATCTAAAATGCATATATAGGTATAAAGTATTTGGTAATGCATCGAATATTAGATATCGTAAAGTATATTGTAAAGATAGAGAATGGATGAAGTAAGATTATAAAATGATATCACGGGGATATAGGAATAATCTTAATGAAAGAGACAAGGTAATAAATATCATTTATATCTTATGTGTATAAAGAATGAAAAAAGTTTATAAGGATAAAAAATATTTCATATGTCGGTGAGATATGTTGATTGGAAATTTATGAAAAGGAGGCTTAATCCAATGGACACAGTAGAATCATCGAATCAATATGTTAGTGGTATGACAGTTAAAAATTCCCATAGAGTAAGCCTTTATAATAATAGATAAAAAGGCCGGTAGAGGAGATTCAGATAATAATAAAAATAAACGGAGAAAATAAAACCGGATAATAAAAATAAAAAAACTGTAAACATATTGAACATAATACCATATATTTAAATATATTATTAAAATGTGTAAAGAAACATGAATAGTAGATTTGAATGAACATGTAGGACAATGAGTAAAAGATCATTGAAATACATAAAAAGGCGTCAGGGAATAAAATAATAATTAATTCTCCGAAACAAATGAAAAGTATATGATAAAATTGAATATGTAACAGCCATCATAATAAAAAGAATTATGATGGCTGTTTTTTTATCGCCATGCGTTCGTAAGGAGCTGCCAGTGGCAGGTTTTCGGCATTGCCATGCATTCGGAAGAAGCTGCCGACAATAAATTATAAACTTTTGTAACTTTTGTAATATTTTTTTAACATATTTAACCGGATATTTTGACAATAGACAGGTCATATGATAAACTTATATAAGTAAAATTGTAGGGAAATACGCTTTTTTAAAATAAATATTTGAGGTGAGAAATATTGGATAAATATGAATATAGGGTAAAGACCGAGCAGATGCTTGATCATCTGGAAAAAAAGGAATACCAGAAAGCAATGGATATTGCTGAAAGTATAGACTGGCGAAGAGTAAAGAACGCTTCTATGCTTAATACGGTAAGTGAGATTTATGAATATAACGGAGAATTTAAGAAAGGGAGAGATATCTTATTCCTGGCATTTGACAGAGCACCGGGAAGCCGTAAAATCGTATATCGATTAGGTACATTGGCATTAAAGATTAAGGATATTAGAGAAGCGACAGACTGTTATGAAGAGTTTGTTAAGCTGGCGCCAAAAGACCCGAATCAATATATCCTGAAGTATAAGATCCTGAGAACTCAGGGAGCAGCACTTTCGGATCAGATTGCGGCGTTGGAAGAATTTAAAAAAGCGGAATATATTGAAAAATGGGCATATGAACTTGCCAAGTTATATGATGAGGCGGGAATGACTGCGGAATGTCTGGAAGAATGTGATGACCTGATTCTTTGGTTCAGCGAAGGAAAGTATGTATACCTGGCGATGGAACTTAAGATGAAGTATAAGCCACTGACGCCGCTTCAGCAGGAAAAATATGACAGCCGTCCGGGAGCAGTAAAGAAGCAGCCGGAACCTGTAAAACAGACGGAGTCAACATTGGAAGAAGTTGACGATGAGAATGAATATGATGAAGGTTCTGAGGAAGAGGTACAGGAAAGTACGGTGCAGAGAATAGATGATGCACAAGTACAGGAGATTCCGCCGGAGCCGGTTCCGATGCAGGAAGAGTTTGAAATACCGGAGGAAGCCGCACAGGCAGATGTCGTACCGGAGGAAGTTGTACCGGAAGCAACTGCAGCAGTGGAAGAGACTCCGATGTATAGGGAAGAAGAACCGGAAGCATCTGTTGAGACACCTGAAGAGCATACATCAGCAATCAAACAGGTAGTTACGGGGGCCACATTAGAAGAAGCTCTGGCACAGGGTGTTGCTGTTGCAAGCGGTATTAATATTGAAGAAGAAGCAATGAAAGAGCGCGAGGATGAAATCCTGGCAAACGGTCAGATGATGATTGATGATATCCTTCAGAAATGGGAAGCAAAACAGAAAGATCATGAAGAGGCGATTGCAAAGCAGAAAGCCAAAGATGAGGAGCGTCTCCAGAAGGAAAGAGAACAGGCAAGAATCCGTCAGGAAGAAGAGCGCAAAGAAGTAGAAAGAAAAGCAGCTGAAGCAGAGGCCAGAAGAAAAGCTGAAGAAGAGGCCAGAAGAAAAGCTGAAGAAGAGGCAGCAAGAAAAGCAGCTGAGGAAGAGGCAGCAAGAAAAGCAGCCGAAGAAGAGGCCAGAAGAAAGGCTGAAGAAGAAGCCAGAAGAAAAGCCGAGGAAGAGGCAGCAAGAAAAGCAGCCGAAGAAGAGGCCAGAAGAAAGGCCGAGGAAGAGGCAGCAAGAAAAGCTGAGAAAGAGGCAGCCGACGAGAAAGAATCTGAAAGAAATACACAGAGAATACCGGATGACATTGTCCGTCTGATGGAAGAGATGGAGAGTGAAAATGAAGATTCCGAAGATGAGATTTATGAGGAAGAACTTGAAGACGGTCCGGGAATGGATGAAGATTTCATAGAAGGAATCGAAGATGAGCTTGCCGGACTGGATATGAACGGAAGCAGTTTCGAGGAAGGTGATTTTGACGAAGCCGACTTTGAGGAAGAGGATCTTGAAGGGGAAGACTTTGACGAAGGCGACTTTGAGGAAGAAGATCTTGAAGGAGAAGACTTTGACGAAGGCGACTTTGAGGAAGAAGATTTCGACGAGGAAGACTTTGACGAAGCTGACTTTGAGGAAGAAGATCTTGACGAGGAAGAACTTGAAGAGGCCGATTTTGACGAAGACGACTTTGAAGACATAGATGATGAAGAAACCGATTTTGACGAAGGCGACTTTGAAGAAGATATGGACGAAGAGGATTTCGACGAAGAAGAGATCGACGATGACGAAGAGCTTGATTTTGGCGAAGACCTTGAAGGGGAAGATTTTGACGAAGCTGACTTTGAGGAAGAGGATCTTGATGAAGGCGACTTTGACGAAGGCGACTTTGAGGAAGAAGATTTTGACGAAGAAGAGATCGAAGATGAGGATGACACAGAAGAATTAGAGATTGAAGAGCCATCCGAAGAAGAGATCCAGGCAAGAATTAAAAAGTCAAAAGGTGGAGTTCCATTTGATACCGGATTCGTTGTAACAGGAAGATATGATCTGAGTGCAACGAGTGAAATCGGATTAAAGGCAGGACTTACGGAAGAACAGAAGAAGTTATTCTCATATTTCGTTCCGGTAAGAGGAATGAGTGAACAGATCGTAGAGGTTCTTGATAATGACAGACGTGCCCAGAGAGAGGGTACTTCCAAGACAGGAAACCTTCTGGTAATCGGAAGAAAAGGATCTGGTAAAACAGTTCTTGCGGTTGATATCGTAAAAGCAATCCAGAAACAGAGAAATCTGAAACAGGGTAAAGTAGCGATCGTTACAGGTGAGTCTTTGAATAAGAAAGAACTTACGAATATCATCCAGAAGCTTCGTGGAGGAGCAATCATCATTGAACATGCTGGCAAGCTGAATTCAAGAACGGTAAAAGAACTTAATTATCTGATGGAAAAGAAGACAGGTGAATTACTTTTCGTACTGGAAGATCAGAGAAAACCTCTGGAGCGTCTGATGACAGCTAATCCGGAATTCAAGAAGAAATTCAGTTCGAAACTGGAACTTCCGGTATTCATTAATGATGAGCTGGTAACATTCGGTCAGACATATGCGAAAGAGAATGGATATAAACTGGATGAGATGGGAATCCTTGCACTGTACAGCCGTATCGATGTAATGCAAAGAGAAGACCATGCAGTATCTGTTGCAGAAGTTAAAGAGATCATGGATGAAGCAATTGCTCATTCACAGAAAGCAAATGTAAAACACCTTGCACGAAGAGTATTTGGTAAGGGAACAGATGATTCTGACAGAATTATTCTGAAAGAAGAAGATTTTAAAATTTAAGTCAGATTTTGGAAGAGTTTTGACAAACTAAACTGTCAAAACTCTTTCTTTTTGCCCTTTTGTAAAGTATAATGTTGTTATAAATATGCAACAGAATGCGAGGGGTAATTATGGCTGAAAAAAAGAAGAAACCGTATGAAATAGGCGAGCTGGATCAATACCTTTTCGGACAGGGCAATCATTACGAGATTTATAAGAAGCTGGGTGCACATCTGGTACAGGACGGAAAACAAAAAGGTGTGTATTTTGCGGTATGGGCACCGCATGCACAGGCAGTTTCGGTAGTCGGAGAGTTCAATGAATGGGATACAGAGGCGAACCCGATGAAGAGAGAAGAACCTCTGGGAATCTATACCTGTTTTATACCTGGTGTGAAGAAAAATCAGATGTATAAGTATTGTATTGAGACTTATTCGGGAGAACAGATATTTAAGGCAGATCCATATGCCAATTATGCGGAATTAAGACCTGGAACAGCATCCAGAGTTACAGATATCGAGAATATAAAATGGACGGATACAGAATGGATGACCCACAGAAAGACCTGGAATCATAAGCATAAGCCGATGTCTATCTATGAGGCACATATTGGTTCCTGGATGCGCCATCCGGGACGGGAAGATGAAGGTTTCTATACATATAGAGAGTTTGCCAGAGCAATTACCAAATATATTAAAGAAATGGGTTATACACATGTGGAGCTGATGGGGATCGCGGAGCATCCGTTTGACGGTTCCTGGGGATATCAGGTGACTGGTTATTATGCACCGACATCCCGGTATGGAACACCGGAAGATTTCGCATGGATGATCAATTATCTGCATAGAAATAAGATCGGTATCATTCTGGACTGGGTACCGGCCCATTTCCCGAAGGATGCACATGGACTTGCTGATTTTGACGGAACTGCGACGTATGAATATGCAGATCCAAGACTTGGAGAACATCCGGACTGGGGAACAAAAGTGTTTGACTTTGGAAAAAATGAAGTCCGCAATTTCCTGATCTCCAATGCATTGTTCTGGATTGAAAAATTCCATATAGACGGACTTCGTGTAGATGCTGTTGCGTCTATGTTATATCTGGATTATGGACGGAAAGATGGCGAATGGGTAGCGAATAAGTATGGTGAGAATAAGAACCTTGAAGTGATTGATTTCTTCAAACATTTGAACTCTGTTGTTCTTGGAAGAAATCCGGGAGCACTCATGATCGCAGAAGAATCTACAGCATGGCCGAAGGTTACCGGTGATGTGGAAGAAGGCGGTTTAGGTTTCAGCCTGAAGTGGAATATGGGATGGATGCACGATTTCACGGAATATATGAAGCTGGATCCATATTTCCGTAAGGATAATCATCATCTGATGACATTTGCCATGAGTTATGCATACAGTGAGAATTATATCTTGGTATTGTCGCATGATGAAGTGGTACATCTTAAGTGTTCGATGCTTAATAAGATGCCGGGACTGGGATTTGATAAATATGCTAACCTTAAAGCTGGTTATGCATTCATGATGGGACACGCCGGTAAGAAGCTTCTTTTCATGGGGCAGGAATTCGCTCAGCTTCGTGAATGGAGCGAGGAAAGAGAACTTGACTGGTTCCTGTTGGCTGAGCCGGAGCATCAGCAGATGAAAGAGTGGGTAAAAGCGTTGCTTCATCTGTATAAGAGTCATAAGGCGATGTATGAGATGGATCAGAGCTGGGAAGGATTTGAATGGATCAATGCGGATGATGGATACAGAAGTATCTATAGTTTCATGAGACATTCCAAAGGTGCAAAGAAGAATCTGTTGTTCGTCTGCAACTTTACGCCGATGGCAAGAGATGATTACAGAGTCGGAGTTCCGAGAAAGAAACAGTATAAGTTGATTCTGAACAGTGATGAGGAAAAATACGGCGGAACCGGAGAGGTAAGGAAGAAGATCTATAAGGCTGAGGCAAAAGAATGTGATGGAAGACCGTATTCATTTGCTTATAAGCTGCCGCCTTACGGAGTTGCTGTGTTTGAATTTTAAGAGGAGTAATTTTAGGATTATTTAAATTTTGGAATAGAGAGATTTTAATTTGAATGAAGTAAAATAAAAAACGCCGGGAAGTTTTTTTAAGCTTCCCGGTGTTTTTATACTAAAGTATGCAAGAGAAGTTGTCAGTGGCAAGTTCGCTGTATATATCCGGGAAAGGAGAACATACATGATTATCGTAAATGGAAAAGAAATCAATTTGACAGAGGATACGACTGTTGCAGAATATCTGGAGCAGAATCAGTATCAGGTAAAAAGAATTGCTGTAGAGTTAAACGGAGATATTCTTCCAAAATATAGTTATTCCGATACCATGTTAAAAGACGGCGACCGTCTGGAAGTTGTGACATTTGTAGGAGGAGGCTAACATTCATGGGAGAAATCGTATCAGAAAATATGACGAAAAATGCGAACGCAAAAGTACTTAGTAAAGAAGAGATTATGGCTGCGCTTAATGAAAGACATTCTCCGGAAAAGCAGAAGCATCTGTCTGCAGGAAGGGTTGCGATAGCCGGACTTGGCGGATTGGGATCAAATGTGGCATATGCACTCGCCAGAATCGGAGTCGGACATCTCCATCTGATAGATTTTGATGTAGTAGATATTACGAACCTGAACCGGCAGCAGTACTTTATGGAGCATATCGGAACGTATAAAACAGATGCGTTAAAATCATTACTGTTAAAAATTAATCCGTATCTGGATATCTATACAGATTGTGTGAAAGTCACAGAAGAAAATCTTAAGACACTATTTCGTGACGAGCCTATTGTATGTGAAGCATTCGATAATCCAGAGGCGAAGGCAATGCTGGTGAATGGAATACTGGAACATTTTCCGGAAAAGAAACTGGTATCGGCAACCGGTATGGCCGGATACGGAAGCAGTAATACGATTCGCACACAGAAGTTAATGAAGAACTTTTACCTGTGCGGAGACCGCGAGACGGCACCAACGTATGGAAATGGCCTGATGGCACCAAGAGTTGCAATCTGTGCAGCACATGAGGCGAATATGATCACACGTCTGATCCTTGGAGAAGAGGATGTGTAGGAAGACAGGTAAGAAACATAAGATTCATGCCGCAAAAAAAGATAGATAAATAAAAAAGCATGAGCAGAAAATAATAGGAAAGAAGGTCCTGATTATGGATAAAAAAGAAATAAAAAATACAGATACATTTACACTTGGAGGAAAAGAGTTTACTTCTCGTTTTATATTAGGTTCAGGAAAATTTTCACTGGATTTGGTGAAAGCATGTGTGGAAAAAGCAGGGGCACAGATTATCACACTGGCACTCCGTCGTGCAAATGAAGGCGGTCTGGCAAATATTCTGGATTATATTCCGGAAGATGTGACACTTCTTCCGAATACATCAGGAGCCAGAAATGCAGAAGAGGCGGTACGTATTGCCAGACTTTCCAGAGAAGTCGGATGTGGCAATTTCGTCAAAGTGGAAGTGGTAAGAGATTCGAAATATCTCCTTCCGGATAATTATGAGACGATCAAAGCTACAGAAATTCTTGCAAAAGAAGGATTCGTGGTTATGCCGTACATGTATCCAGATCTGAATGCTGCAAGAGATCTTGCAAATGCCGGTGCAGCATGTATCATGCCGCTTGGCGCACCGATCGGATCAAATAAAGGGCTTAGCACAAAAGACTTTATTCAGATCTTGATCGATGAGATTGATCTGCCGATCATTGTAGATGCCGGAATCGGACGTCCGTCCCAGGCATGCGAGGCAATGGAGATGGGTGCAGCTGCAGTGATGGCAAATACGGCAATCGCAACAGCAGGAGATGTACCGGCGATGGCGGAAGCATTTAAGAAAGCAATCGAAGCAGGGCGCAGTGCTTATCTGTCCGGACTTGGAAGAACAAAACTTTGCAGTATTATCAGTATTACATTCACCAGTGCGAGAATCCCGCTTGCAATCATTCTTGGATGTCTTATGGGACTCAGTGGAATCTGGTGGGCTCTCTCTGCAACATCGATTGTCAAAGGAATCATATTCACCTGTACATTTTTCTGGATCACCAGGAAGAGAGGACAAAGCATATGAAAACAGCAAAAAAGATTTTAAAATATGGGCGGACAAGTGATGTGACCCCAAAAAGTTTAACTTTTGGGGGTCGGCTCAAAGTTTTTAAGCCTTTTTGATATAACAGACAGTTTAATGAGCGTTTGCAAAACAACGAGGGTTTACGATTATTTAAAAAGAGCGGAAAATTATGATGAAGACGATAAGGAAATAAATTTGTTTAACGCAAAAAATCTTATTTTTCTCTGGAGCAATAAAGAAGGCGCAGATGAACTCAGGGATTATGCACACAGAGAATGGTGCGGTAATATGAGCTTTTACAAGAGGCGGTGGGAAATATTTTTCAATCGGTTATCATGCGGTTTCATCAATGGCTGTGAAAATGATATTTCGTGGAAAGACATTGATTATTCGCATATATTTGAATCATACAAAAGGGAAGCTTTAGTCATTAGCTTTGAAGAAGCTGTTAAGAAAACAATTGTTCTTTGCGGCGAGGAAAAGCCTTGATTTGGTGAAGGGAGTCAACAAAAAAATGAAAAGATTGATATGTTTGATGATTGCTTGTATAATTTGTTTAACAAACACTGCATACGGAGCGGCAGACAGTCAAGTTGAAATCATGTATAACGTATACGAAAATTTCAATTCAGCCGAAAACGGATTTTTCCCCCAAAAAATAGATGCGGTGGCCAAAACAAATAAAATTGAAATTTCAGATTTTAAATCTCAAAACGATAAATGTGTAAAATTTACCGTCTTGGAAAAATCGGATTCATATATAGATGTTTTGCCCGGACAGAATGACGGCATTGTATATTTTGAATTTGATGTTTGCTTTGAGAACAGCCCCGACGGATATTTGGATGTTTTTTTCAAGAATTCGTCCGGTGCCGAAAGACAGCTTGCAAGATTTGATAAATCTTTAAATTTGTGCTTGCCTGACGGAAATCGAATTTTTACGTGCAATGAGAAAAAATTCTACAAAA
>ERZ827168.3002-NODE-3002-length-18168-cov-3.597582_pt1 | contig 18168 bp, 13 predicted proteins | sample MGYA00519868_ERZ827168 | MGnify/ENA primary metagenome ERZ827168 (study PRJEB31778, sample SAMEA3449271) | human gut metagenome | biome: human gut; feature: human-associated habitat; material: faeces | place: United Kingdom | collected 2010/2012 ...
GGACAACTTTCGCCGGTGCCACCATCGTGACCAGGTCGGAAAGAAGCCGCGAGGGAGACATATCCTCGGTAACGGGAATCGCGAACAGGCAAAACCGCGCTTCTGGTGGAATACCCACGAGCTTACATCGCTCGCGAACGATAGCCTCGTTGTTCTCGCGACCCAAAAGAAGCTCATGAAGGAACGTGTCGACCGCGTTACCCGAGGGTTTGTCTTCCGGGTATTCGCGCTCGGCAATGCGTTTGACCCTCGAGAGGAAAAGGTCGAACGTATCATAGAGATAGTCGCAGGGGGAAAGCTCGTTGCACATCATGACGACGATGAGGCTGAAGCTCGTCTTGGTTTTGAACGACCTCACGACCGTGACGTATTTGCAGATGGAGAGCGTATCGTTGACGATGAAGCCGTCTTCTTTCGCCCATGGCTTGAAGCGCTTGTGCAGCTGGAACTTCCGGATGTTCTCCTCGGTATGGTAGCCGTGCTCGATCAGCTCCATCGTAATCGGGTCGTCACAGGGAGTTCCCTTGGTGTAGGCCAAAAGCTTGAGAGCCGGATCCACTACGACGACGTTGTTGCGCAGCATCTTCTCGCTCACATCCATAAGCTCTTGAAGCCTGCCGTCGCGGCCGAGCACCGCGTCCATATCGCGCTCCCATATTCCGAATCGATAGAAGATTTCGAGCAGCGCGTTGAATACCTGGAGCGTTCCTTCTCCTCCCGTGACGGAGAGCACGGCGGTCGGGTCGGGCTTGGTCGCGTGATGGTCCACGAAAGCTGCGTGACGGCCGTAGCCTCGGACGCTTTCGCAGTCTTCGCTCGTCGAGCAAACGTAGAGGATATCGTCCCCCGCAATCGACGATTCCCCCAGATAAAGACGGGCATTCTCGAAAGCAAGACTCCCGTCAGACGAGATTGAGACGTTCCCCATAGCCTCAAGTTCGTGCTTCATGATGTTCAGCGAAACACCCATGACCTACCCCCTCAGATAAAGCCATTGCGCCGTATCCCATAATGGCCTATCTCTTGTTTGATTGCTTTAGTCGAAAGCCACGCTTTTCGACAATCATATTATGCAAAATGCACAATAGTATTTCACTCCCATCGTGCACGTCTTGCAAGAAGCACAACGGTTTCCCTTTCTTTCATATGCCCCATGCCCACTGACTCATGTGCGCGAGGCCTATAAGCTAAACCAGAGCGAGAGACCATCCCCTCCGCTCTCAAAAAGCCCCTTCTTCCCTCGAATTTCAACGAAGGGGCAGCATCGCTGGGGCGGGTGCTCTTTATCCCAAAACCCGCCCCTCCAAAAAGCTTACCCCGTCTGCAAAGGCGGTTGACATACAAAGCTGAAAACGGGCGCATAAGGGGATAGCGCCCAATCTAAGGAGGAGAAACTATGCCAAGAATCAACACTGCCATACGTTCCGTCTGGGGGGTGTCCGAGATAGGCTTCTCGATAGCCGCGACTCTCGAGACCGCCTTCTTCCTATTCTTTCTGACCGACGTGGCACAACTTCCGCTTGCCATCTCGGGCGTCATCGCCGCAAGTGCGTCGGCCGTCGACACCGTATCTGCCCTTTTGGCGGGCGTGTTCATCGACAAGTTCCACTTCAAGAAGGGTAAGTACCGCCCCTGGCTCATCATCGCTCCGATCATCGCCATGGTGTTCTTCATCATGTGCTTCACCAAGGTGGGCGGCGACGTTGTGGCAGGCATCGTCATCAGCATCGGTTATGTCGTGAGCCACTTCTGCTGGAATATCACGTACGCGGGCATTCGAAGCATGACCAATGTGCTCACCGACGAGCCCTCCGAACGCGCGTTCCTGTCTGGCCGCCTGGGCGCCGGCGCCGCACTCGGCCGCGTGATTGCGTCGAAGCTCGTGCCGCTGATCACGACCTCCCTCGCCGCGCTCGTCAGCGGCGTACTTGCCTACTCCATTTGCGCCGCTGTTGTGTCAATCATCTACATCGTCGCGATGGCAATCTGCTTCTTCGCGACGAAGGGATACGACACCGAAACCAAATCGGAAGGCAAGAAGATTTCTTTCAAGGCGATGGGCAAAAACATCGTCACCAACCCGAATCTCATCGGCGTCGTACTCCACGACATCCTGCGCCTCATCGCCTACTACACGGTCGCTGCAGGCACAGCGTACTATGCGAAAGTCGTCCTGGGTGATGCGTCCGCTTCGGGAACCATCCTCATGATGTTCTATCTGGGCTGTTTCGTGGGCTCGTTTATCGCCGCGCGCGTCGCTAAGAAGTTCGGCACCAAGAACACCACCATCGTGGGCGTCGCAGGCTGGCTCGTGATCTGGGTTATCGCCTACGTCCTGCAACCGGGGTATGTGCTTCTGAACGTGCTGCTCGTGCTTTCGCAGGTGTTCTTCGGCCTTTCCTATGGCCTGTCCGCAAACCTGTACTCCATGTGCGCGACCTGGAGTCACTGGAAAACTGGCGAGAACACGCTCGGCACCACGATGTCGATAATGACCGTGTCGGTGAAGCTCGGCGTCACCCTGCGCGCGATTATCCTGCCGGCGTTCCTCTCGCTTGTCGCCTATGACGCCACAGCAACCGTCTTCGACGCTGCCGCTATCGCAGGCATCGAGCAGATGTACTTCCTGCTGCCGATCGGGCTGCTCGTTGTGTCACTTATACCGTTCCTGCTGCTGTTCAAGATCAAGGACTCCGACGTCACGAAGATGAACGAGGAGATCGCCCAAAGGGCATAGTGGGAAGAACCGAGGACTGCTGAGGTTTTCCGCCCCAGCATGCAAAGAAGGGGCCGAACGATTTCGGCCCCTTCTTGTTGTTCGACTACGAGAGCTTCGTGTACCCTGTCGCCTCGTAGAGCGTTGCGCATTTCGCGGCATCGCCCGTTACGGTATCAGCGACGAAGGCTTGCGCCTCTGCCGCACCTTCCGCCTTGAACTTAAGCGACATGCCGCACCCCGCGCTGATTTCGCGCGGAGTCGGGATGAGCGAAAAAGAGGCGCCCGCCGCCTTGAAGGCTGCCTGCGCCGCCATCGCGGCATGCGTCGAGTCGAAGGCGAGCACGAACGGCTGCGCGCTCGCCACCTGAGTTTCCCCCATTACAGCGTGATGGTCTTTGCGGACTCGCGCATGCGCTCGAGGATGTCATACATGTTGGAAACCTCGCCGACGGAAAGCTTATCGGCAATGCCGAAAAAGTTCAGGCACGTGCCGCACACGAGCACCTCGGTGCCCTGCTCTTCGAGCTTTTTCACCGCCTCGATGACCTGCTCCTCGCCCGGTGCGACCAGCTTCACGCCGGCGTTCATGAACAGAAGCGACGTCGGCGGATCGCCCGCTTCGGAAAGCGTGTAGAGGGCCATTTTCATAAGGTTGTGGCCAAGCTCAAGATCGCCATCGCCCACGAAATCCTTGCCGACGAACACGGAGTACCCGCAACCGCCCGTGGTCGAGCATGCGCTCCCAGCTTCGAGGATAGCGGCAGGAGCCTCGGCCTCGGTGCCGTCGCCCTCGCCGAAGGTGATGAGCCAGCCGCCCTCGATCTTGTCAACCGACGTGGCCATGTTCTTCTTCTTGCCAAGACGCGTGAGGTTCTTCACGGCCGTCTCGTTGTCAACCTGGATAGCGAGCTCCGTCGCGCCCGCGTCGAGCTCTTTTTTCGCCATGACGAGAGGCATGGGGCACTGCTTGCCGAAACCGTCGAGGATTTTCATGGGGGATCCTTCCTTGCTGAGGCCCGCGCGTGTAGGCACGGTGAATTGCGCTTGTTTCACGTGAAACAAGCTTCTAAGCAGGCGAAAATGCAGAATGTCGCGCGGCGGCAGAATCACGCGGCGAAAAATCGCTCTGTCAAGGATGAGTATAACGCAGAAACGCACGGGGCGCCCATCTGACGGCCGCGACGGCCGCAATCGCGTCCGAAGGCGACAGGGAAAGCCGCCCGCTGCTACAATTTGAGTCACCGTTTCTCGCACGAAAGGCGCATTCATGACTTCGCAGTCCCCGCACGATAAGCTCCGCTCGCTTCCTCAGGTTGAGGAAGTCCTCCACGATGCCTCGCTCGAGGCCCTCACCGATAGCGTTCCCCGAGGCTTGGTATGCGACGCTGTACGTGCGAGCATCGACGAAGCGCGGCAAGCTATCCTCGCAGGGAGCGACGCCGATACGTCCATCCCGAGCATCGTGCGCGCGACCCGCATGAGGCTTCTCGCGCTGAACCGTCCTTCCCTGCGGCGCGTTGTGAACGCAAGCGGCGTCATCATCCACACCAACCTCGGGCGAAGCGTTCTCGCGCCCGCCGCCGTGCAGGCCGTGAACGAGGTCGCAAGCGGGTACTCGACTCTGGAATACGACACCGACGCGATGGCTCGCGGCTCGCGCCATTCCCACTGCGAGCAGCTCATCTGCACGCTCACCGGCGCCGAGGCCGCAATTGCTGTGAACAACAACGCCGCAGCGGTCATGATGGTGCTCTCCGAATTCGCCGCAGGTCACGAAGCTATCGTCTCGCGCGGCGAGCTCGTCGAGATCGGCGGGTCGTTCCGCATCCCCGACATCATGGCGCAATCGCACGCCACTATGGTGGAAGTCGGCGCCACGAACAAGACGCACCTTTCCGACTACGTGCGAGCGGTCACGCCCGACACGGCTATGGTCTTGAAGGTGCATCCCTCGAACTACCGCCTGATCGGTTTCACGGAATCGGTCGCCATCTCCGAGCTGCGTTCACTTGCCGACGACGAGAACGCCGCGCGTGAGCAGGCAGGCGGAACGAGCGGTGACAAGCTCCTTGTCTACGAGGACCAGGGGTCGGGTGCATTCATGCGCCTGACTTGCTTCGGCGACTATGCCGAGCCCACCGTCTCCGAATCGTTGCAAGCCGGAGCCGATCTCGTGTCGTTCTCAGGCGATAAGCTGCTCGGCGGCCCCCAGGCGGGCATCATCGTCGGTACGAAGCCGCTGATCGCGCGCCTGAAGAAGAATCCGCTCGCCCGCGCGCTGCGCCTCGACAAGATGACGCTCGCCGCGCTCGAGGCCACCTTGCGCCTCTACCTGAACCCCGAGAACGCGCGCCGCGAAATCCCCACCCTGCGCATGCTCACCGAAACCGCCGATGAGGTCCGCGCCCGCACCAAGAATCTTGCGAGCATGCTGAAGAAAGCGCTTCCCGCAGATGCCTGCGAGGTTTCCATCGTCGAGGAGATTTCCCGTGCTGGCGGCGGGGCGCTGCCCATGTGCGATATCCCCACCTATTGCGTGCAGGTCAAGTTCTTGCAAGGCGACGCGCTCTCATGCGATCGCCACCTCGTTTCGGAGCGACTCGTTCCCGTTGTGGGACGCCTGAAGAAAGACATCCTGCTCTTTGATGGGCGCACTGTGCTCGACGAGGGAGAAATGCAGGAAATCGTGTGCGCATGCACCGAGTATTTCGAAGGGATCGACCGATGAAGAACCACGACCTCGTCCTGGGAACCGCAGGGCACATCGATCACGGTAAGTCCTCGCTTATCCTCGCGTTGACTGGAACCGATCCTGATCGTCTCTCGGAAGAGAAGCAGCGCGGTATCACCATCGAGCTCGGCTTCGCGCGCCTCGAACTCGACGACGGCACCACCTTAGGCGTTGTCGACGTTCCCGGTCACGAGAAGTTCGTCCGCCAGATGATCTCGGGCTCGACCGGCATCGACATGGCACTCCTGTGCATCGCAGCTGACGATGGCGTCATGCCCCAAACAACCGAGCACTTGGCCGTGCTGGAGCTTCTGCGCATCCCCACGCTCGTCGTCGCGCTCACGAAGACCGACCTCGTTGACGACGAATGGGTCGAATTCATGATCGATGAGGTGAAAGGTCGCCTTGCGGGTGGACCCTACGAGGACGCCGAGGTCGTTCCCGTATCGAGCCGCACGGGAGAGGGGCTCGACGACCTGAAGGCGGCGCTTGGCCGGGCAGCGAAAGCAACGAAGCGCCAAAAAGCTTCCGACAGTGCTCGCCTGCCGATCGACCGCGTTTTCACAATCAAAGGCGCAGGCACAGTCATCACGGGAACGCTTTGGAGCGGCACCATTTCGATAGGTGACGAACTTGAAGTGCTTCCGAGCGGACGCATATCCCGAGTGAGGAGCATCCAAATCCACGGAGAGAGCGTCGATCGCGCCGAGGCCGGCCATCGCGTCGCGCTCAACCTGAACGCGCTTTCCACCGAAGAGGTGCGCCCGGGCGACTTTCTCGCAGCGCCCCACACCGTCACCGTGACCGACCGCTTCGATGCCGACTTCACCTATCTTGGCATACCCTCGTCCGACAAACCCCTTGAAAGCGGAGCGCGCGTCCATGTTTCGCACGGAACGCGCGAGGTCACAGGGCGAATCCTTCGCATCGGGGACGAGCAGGGTTTCAAGCCAGGCGAGAGAGCCTATGCACAAATCCGCCTCGACGAGGAGCTTCCCGTATCCTGGCAAGACCACTTCATCGTGCGGTCATATTCCCCCGTGCACGTCATCGGCGGCGGCGTCGTGCTCCGCGCGCACCCCAAGCGCTCGACCACGGCGACCCCCGAGAAGATTGCGCTCCTCGATGCTTTGCGCGACGGAGATGGCGACCGTGCAGCGGAATGCGCGTTCAACCTTGAGAAGGTGCCGGTAACGTGCGAGGGCATCGTTCATGCGGCAGGATGCAGCCAAGCTGCGGCGCAGCGCGCCCTCGAGTCGCTCGAGAAATCGCGCAAGGCCGTCCGTCTCTCCTCCGAGCAAGCTGGCACGAAAGAGTACTTCGCCACACCGCGCTATGTGCAGAAGATGCGCTCAACGATCGAGAATGCCCTTCTCGCCTTCCATAACGAGAATCCGACGTCGACCGGCATGTCGAAGGACGCGCTCCGCCAGAAAGCGGCCGCCCGCCTTTCACCCGACTGCTTCGATGCCCTCCTTGCTGATGCGCAAGCTGCTAAGCACGCTGTTGTCAACGGCGGCGAGGTTTGCCATCCCCAAGCGGGCGCTGGAGCTCAGGCGTTGGAGAAGCAGGCCGCGGAAGCCCTGCTTGCCGCACTTCGCGAGGCTGATGGGTCCCCCGCAACACTCGATGAGATCTTTTCGAGCTGCAAAATCGAGCCTTCTCTCGGCCGACGCGCCATGGCTTCCCTCGAGAAGGCAGGCGAAGCGGTGCGCATCACGAAAGAACTCGCCTTCTCTACTGAGGCACTTTCCCAATTTGAACAGGCCGTTCGCACTCGTCTCGCCGACGGGGCCTCTGCGAGCGCCGCAGAACTGAGGGACGCTATGGGCACCACGCGCAAGTACGCCATTCCCCTTTTGGAATACTTCGACGACAAGGGCATCACCCGCCGCTCGGGCGACGAGCGCTTGTTAACCGGAAGATAGCGCAGCGCATCTAGCGAGATAACGGCGCCGCACCACGCCGCGAGCCCAGCGAGCGGGGGGGGACGCCCCTTTCGCGAAACGCACTCGCTGCAGCAAACGCCCATCTCCAAGAAAAAGGCCTCAGACGGACCATTCCACCTGAGGCCTTCGATGTTATGCGCGCCGTTTTCCCTTAGAGGGATGCGACGTAGCGCTCGAGATTCTTCTTCAGTCGACCGAGGAAGCTTTCGCCCAAAGCGGAAAGCTCGGCACCATCTTTCGTGATATACCCGAGATGGATGGTCACATCCGTCTCAAGCGGGACGGTCGTCAGCGCCGGACCATCGGCGATGCCCACGAGGATGCCGCTCGTCACCGTATAGCCATTGAGGGCGACGCAGAGCTCGGAGAGCGAGGCACGGTCGGTCGTTGCTATCTTCTTTGCGCATGCAGGGTCGCACACCGCTTCTTCCGCGAATTCAGCAGAAGCGTCTTTGCCCTGGTCAAAATAGATATACGGCCAATCAGCAAGATCGTCCAACGTAAGCGACTTTGCATTCGACATCGGGTGGCTTGAGGGCAGGGCCACGCGCGGCGCCGACTGCACGAGCTCGGTGTATCGAACGCCCGCTGCTTTGAACGCCTCGTCGAGAGCAGAATCCGAAGCGGACGTCTTGAGCAGAATGCCCAGTTCGCTCACTCCCTGCGCAACATCATCAATGACGCCTTGCGTCGTGCGGTCGCGCAGCGCATAGGAGTACTCATCGCCGCCCGCCGCAAGCACGGTGTGCGCGAACGTCTGCACATCGAAGAGGTAGTGCTGACCTGAAACCGAAAACGTTTTCGACATAGCCTTCTCCTTACTTCTGCGTACGCTCATCAACGAAGCGGCTCGCTTTGTGTGCGGATGACGTGCCCAGCTTGCCCGCGTCGTACACGATCACCTTAGCAGGTCGCACGCCGCAATGGGCCTTCAATGCTGCCTCGACGCGCTTCGCAACCTCGGCATACGGCTCTTCGCTGCCAAACGCGCGCTCGACCGAGACCTCGTAACGGGTCGTGTAGTTCTCGTCGTACACGCGAATGGAGTATTCGCCGGTAAGGCCCTTCGACGCACGAACAACGTACTCCACGTCGGAGGGGAACACGTTCACAGCGCCGACGATGAACATCTCGTCCTTGCGACCGGTCACGTGGATGCGGGCAAGGGTGCGCCCGCATTCGCACTTGTCGGTGCTCACATATCCGATGTCGCCCGAGCGGAAGCGGATCATCGGACGTGCCTTCTTCATGAGCGTCGTGTAGGTAAGCTCACCGACGCTGCCTGGCTCGAGCACCTCACCGGTCCTCGGGTCGACAGTTTCCACGAGAATCTGGTCCTCGACGATATGCAGGCCGTCTTTTGCCTCGCACATCGCTGCGCATGCGCCGTAGATGTCGGACAGACCGAAGAAATCAACGACCTTAGCGCCCCACAAATCCTCGATCGCCTCACGCGTCGACGAGATAGAACCGCCAGGCTCGCCTGCAACGATGATGGTGTGGATACTGAAATCTTCGCGCGGGTCGAACCCCTTCTCCTTCGCTTTCTCGCCAAGCGCCCAAGCGTAGGAAGGTGACGTCCAGATAACGGTCGGCTGATACTGCTTCAGCACGAACAGCAGGCGATCGGAAGGCACCGCTCCAACCCAGATGGCGAGCGCGCCGAGTTCCTGCGCGCCCATAACGTCGGGGCCGCCTACGTAAAGAGCGAAGTTCAGCCCGTGCACATAGCGGTCGTTCGGGCGCATACCCGCTTGCCAGAAGAGGCGCGCCTCGGTCGATTGCCACAGGTCGAAGTCCTCCTGCGTGAAGGGGCTCACCGTGGGAACGCCGGTCGAACCGGAAGAGGTCGCCATAAACACGACGTCTTCCTCGGGAACGGAGCACATCTCGCCGAAGAAGCTTCCGACATGCTGCGTCTCGCGCTCCGTCTTCTTGTCGATGAAGGGGAATTTCTCGATGTCGGCGAGCGACGTGATGTCCTCGGGCTTCACACCGGCCTCATCGAAAGAGCGCTTGTAGTACACCGTGTTCTCGTATGCGTACTTCACCATTGCCTGCAGACGCTCGAGCTGGAGCTTCTCCAACTCAGGACGCGGCATGCATTCTATTTCGGGGTCGTAGTATTTCTGATCGTAGGGTATGTTCTTCTTCGCCATGCAAATACTCCTCGTTGCTATTCATGGATGCCTGATAATAAAACCACTCGAACCTGCTTGAGACAAGCATTTGGATTGGACTTTCTCTTGAGTACTCGTTATCTTTACAATCGATAGTTGCATATAATGCATTTGCAATACCGCCATTTACTCGAGGCGATTTGCTTTAAGAAAGGTGCTCCATGACTTTACAACAACTTCGCTACCTTATAGCTATTGCCGAATTCGGCTCCATCAATGCTGCTGCTCAAAATCTCTATGCCTCGCAGTCCAACCTTTCTACCGCAATCAAAGAGCTTGAGACTGAACTCGGAATCACCATATTCACCCGCAGCAATCGTGGCGTCACCCTCACCAATGACGGAACCGAGCTGCTCGGCTATGCGCGTCAGGTTATCCAACAGGCCGACATGCTCTCCGAGCGCTACGCGAAAGGGTCTTCGAGCCATGCGCGCCTGACAGTTTCGACGCAGCACTATGCCTTCAGCGTGCAGGCCTTTGTCGAGGTCGCCGAAATGTACACAGGAGACGAGTACGAGTTTACCTTGAGAGAATGCCGAACTGGCGAGATCATCGACGACGTGCGCACCTTCCGCAGCGAGATTGGAATCCTGTTCCGCGATAGCTTCAACTCACGTGTGCTCGACAAAGCCTTTGCTGATGCAAACGTCGTTTTCACGCCGCTTTTTGATGCACAGGTCCACGTGTTCGTCGGCGAGCATCACCCGCTTGCGAAGGCAAAGATTCTCACATTGGATGACCTTGAGGATTATCCGCGCTACTCCTTTGAGCAGGGTACAGAAAACTCCTTCTATTACGCCGAAGAGCCCTTCAACCAGATTCCCCATAAGAAGGAAATCCGCTTCTCCGACCGCGGAACGTTGACGAACCTCCTTACCAACCATATCGGCTATACGTTGTCTACCGGCGTCCTCTCCTCTGAGATGCACACGGGCATCGTGTCCATCCCGCTCGACACCCGAGGCCTTCCCGGCAGCAACGGGACGATGCAGGTCGGCTATATCATCCACAGCCAGATGAAACGCAGCCCGCTTCTCGAGGATTACATTTCAATGCTCGAGAACGTCATGAGGGACAATCCGTTCGTCCACCCCTACAAGCACTAAAAAAGGCGATGTTTCACGTGAAACATCGCCTCTCGCAAGCTGAGCGCGTTCAGGTTATTTAACAGCGCCAATGCGGCAGATCTTGCCACCGCAGTCAGGGCAGGTTCCCTTCATGATGGGCTTACCGTTTTTGGTAACACCCTCAACCGGGTTCTGCATTTCCTTCTTCGCCTTGCACTTGACGCAATATGCTTCGATGGCCATTCCTATAAACCTCTCTATCGAATCGATATGGGTGGAACAAAAAGCCCGTTTCACCTCAAACGTTCGAAATTATACAGGAAGCAGACAATCTACCTCTAAGAAATTCTACTCCCCTTAGATATTCTTTAGCATTTCCACAACGAACTCGACAGTCTTGGAAAGGTTGTCCGATTTCACCACGTCAATTGTGTCGTCCTTTTGAGCAAAGAATGCAGGCTTAGTACCATCCATGCCAGCGAGATGCATAGCCTGAAAACCTTGCTGTGCTGCGTATGCGCCAGACCCCTCGCCCCACGGGATAGTCGCACTGCCCACATGAGCACCCGTTGCCTGAGCCGCCTTCTTCACATAACGCTTCATACGGGAAGAGACGGATACCTTGCGCAGCGTGCCCTCGCTCTCGATAAGCGACAGCGATCCTGCACCCATCGCCTCGAGGTCCACGATGATCGCACCACGCAGCTCATCGGCGTGATCGGAGAGAAACGCCTTCATGCCATTATGGCCGGAAAGCTCGCAACCAAGCGCAACGAACCAGACTTCCGTCGTAATCTCGGGGTTATGGAAATGGTAGATGCGCTCCTCGTCTTCTTCGGACTCCACTGGCTCCGGCATCATGTCCGGCGTCACGATTTCCTCTTCGGAGCGAACGTTTGCATTGCCCATCGAGATGCGCGAGAAGGCGCCTCCGTTCCAACGGCTGCGGCCGCCACGGCGCGTGCCATCGTCAGACGCCGGCTCAAAAGCGGTCGTCTTGTCCTCGTAGAAGCTGTCGTCCTCGTCGTAGTAATCGTCGTCGTACTCGTCCTGCGAATATTCCCCGTAGCCGGCCCGGGCATTAACATCGGCCTCGTAAGACGCAGAATCGTCGCGGAAGCTTTCCCAACCGCCTCGGTCAGCCCCCACGGTGCGAGCATCGAAGGAGTCGTCGACGTCGAGCCATTCCTGCGGCGTCATAGGAACGTCTTCCTGCTTCTTCTTGCGGCTGAAGCGGTCGAAGAACTTTCGAACGCGAGACTTTGGCATCTCCACATATCCAGGGCCCGCGAATGCCCCTGTCTCGGTGACAGTGCCGTCGTACGCCGAATCATCCGCATCATCGACATAGATGTCTTCGTCGGCGACGTTCTCGAAAAGCTCCTCATCGACAGGGGCGAAAGAGCCTGTCGCGCTTGCAGGTGCAAAAGATCCAATCTGGTTGATCGCGACCGTCGCGTCAGCGGACGTTTCCTCGGCAGTTTCGCTCTCTTGAGGTGCCTCCACCGGCTTTTCAAGCGTGATTGAACCGGAAAGCGACGGGAGAGAGCCTCTCAGGCTCGATATCGACATAGACGAAGGATGAGTCGGAGCGGCCTCCGTTTGGCCCTGAGAAAAGCTCTCAATGGACGGAATTTGAGCACGAAGTCTCTCGGCAGGCGATTTCTTTCCCTTCGAGGCGTCTGCAAGAGGCGCGCGCTGCTTCTTCAGTTCAGCGACCGGCTTCAAATCTTCTGCCGTTATCGCCTCGAGCGTCGGGGCCTGTGCGGTACGGTTTGCCTCTGCGGCCAAAGGAGCCACGAACGGAGCAGGGGCTTCCGCCGCCTGGGCAGCTGCCTCTTCGCGCAGGCCGGTCACGTCGATCGGCGTCATCGCGCACGTAGCGTATTCCTCAGTCGAGGCGGGCGCGGGCGAGCCTGCAGCTCCAGTCTGAGCGTTCGGCATCGACGCTGCGTCCTGTACGGGATCAACAGGAGGAATCGCCATTGCGGAAACACGCTGCTCGCCAGCAAGCGCATCAACAGACTGCGACGGTGCTTCATTGTTAGCAATCGGGGTTGCCTCTGCGGAAACCGGCTCGACGGTGAGCGACGTCGCCGAGGTATCGACAGGTTTCGTCCATTCGGGCATAGACCAATCGGGGATTGCCTGGTCTCTCTCCCCCGCGATGGACACGCGCTCCTGTTCGATCACCGCGAAGGTAGTATCCCCGCCTTCACCCTCAAAGCCCGGCGCCTTCACTTCCATTATGGAATCGCGCATAGCAGCCAATCGTTGCTCGGTCTCGGATACAACCGCCTCGTTCGCTTCCTGGAAATGAGCGCTGCTCGCGCTCACCGCGGCATCGAGCGCATCGGCATAGCGGGAGCGGTGGACTGGCTTGTCGTCGTTCTTGGGACGCTTGGCCTTTTCTTGGGCGCGCGCAAACCATGCGGGAACGCTTGACCCGTCATCTTCAACCACCATCTCGGCGGCTGTAGGAGCATTCTGCTGTGAGGCATCGGCATATGCGGCCTCATACGGGGAACCGAGCTGCGACATTTCCTTGTCGAGATACCCCTCGATGGGAGAACCCTGAGCAGCAGGTTGAGGGCGCGACGCCGCCAGCGCTGCCTCGGCGGCGTCAGCTTGCGCCGCGATCTGTTCCTGAAGAGCAGCGGCAGCTTCGGCGGGTTTCGGTGCAAAGGCAGCCGAGGTGCCCTCGCGAAGCGCCTGCATATCCTCCGCACTCGGTTTGCCGATCGGCTCGTCTTTCACCTGTACGAGATTTTCGGAAATGTCGAACACAGGGGCGGCTCCCGGCACGGGCTTTCCGGAAATCGCCGCGATTGCCGCCTTCGCCTGAGCAAGGCGCGCCTCTGCCGAACCCGCAGGTGCCTGAGCCGTTTCGTAGACCACAGAGGCCCCATTGGGAACCACACCAGCAACGCGAGCCGCTTCCTCTCCGTGGATTACCGGAGCCTCTTCATAGTTCTCAACAGCAGACGTGGGGCTGCCAACACGAGCAGCGGTCTCCATGAGCACAGCGACTCCTGAAGCATTGCAATTGGCGCCAGCGCTATATCCAGCTGTACGGTGCGCGAGCGCGAAGATTCCCGGAGCAATCGCAATAATCGCGGCAATCACCGTGATGATCGAGACAACGACGACGGGAGCACCCGACGCATTGCCGAGAGCCAACCCGCGAATGAGAAGCAGAATTGCGGTAACCGCAGCTGCAACAGGTGCACAAAGCTTGATTATCGGAAGAATTCCCAGAAGAGGCTCGTTCAACTCAGCCTGAACCTTACCGCTATCGTAATGGGAAACGATCACGATCTTTCGATGGGAAGACTTCATGTCGGCGGCAGCGGGCTCGTATTTCGCCACTACATTCTGGCTCACGCCTTTGCCGAGCATGCGAGAGAGGACTGGCTTGCCGAGCGATTCAGCGAGCATAAGACCCCCGCTTACCAGAGCAAGGAAGAATGCGAGAATCCCAATAGCGGGAAGCGCAAGACCCAAAACCACTGCAACGAGCAAGATGCCTGCACAAATGAGCGACGGCGTCTCCGTGTTGGAGGCTATGGTGAAGTCCTCGATTTCTGCTGCGAGGCCCGCTTCCTTCTGAAGATAGTCGGCGATATAGAGCGCCGCCTGCTGCTCCTCTTCGGTACCGCCAGGTCGCGGCCCGATTTCCTCGGAGAGATATGACACATGGTCGATGATATCCGGCATAGGATGCCCTTTCACTTTCCTTTTGTATGAAGGCATATATGCTGCATACTATACGCTATTTATTGAAGGTGCCCAAATAATCACGGATAAAAGCATCTGCGCTCTGCGCTTGTGAACGGGCATTTTCATACATTTCTCGACTCGACGCCGTTTTGCTATCAAACGCTTCCACTACGAGCTCGTCTGGATCCTCCGAAAGCTTCTCCGCGAGTTCGCCCGCCTGTTTCTCCGCGTTGTTGTATGCGTCGTTGTGCTCGGTCGCCGCTTGCGTGTCGCGATTGATAAGCGCATCGTTCGACTCGATGGCGTAGCCTTGCGCCTCAAGTCGCTTATCTATGTAGCTCATATATGCGCTCAAATCCAACTGCGGAAAGAGCTGCTCGGCATTCTGCAGCGCAGTCTTCGCCTTCGAAAAGGACTCTATCGCCTGCTGGGACTTCTCTGTCGACGCCTGCATATCGGCTGACGTTGCCGAGGAAGCGATATCTGCCGCCTCGCGGGCAAGCCCGTCGGCAGCGAGAACCAACTGCCACCCTTTCGTTGCCTCTTGCCTCGCTTGGAGAGCACTCACCGTATCGTCAATTATGGCAGCGCCGCTTGTCATCATCTGGCGGCGAGCCGTTATCGTGTCGACCACCTTTAAATCGGGGGTATTGCTCGCCTCGGAGCTGCTATTTATCGCTACTTGACCTACCGCTTCCTCTGCCGCATCAAGCTCATCGATGCAGGCCGACTTCCCATCCTGCACCTTTTTCTGAACATCAAGCATATCGTCCACTGAAAGGGAGGTGACGTCACTGTTCGCCAAATCGACGACGACAGCATCTATTTCCGCCAACAGCTCGTCGGTCCCGGACAGCTCAGAGATGGCGCTGCTCAAGACCCCTTTGTACGTCTGCTGATCTTGATAGGTGCCGAAACCCCACCACGTCAACCCTCCAGCCACCGCAAGCAGTACCACGGTGAGCGCGGACGATACGATCAACCGCCCGCGTTTGCGTGCACGCTTGCGCGATGCAACTTCAGCATCGAACGATCGAGGTTCACGCGCGCTGTGCGACCCACGAGCTACCCCACTCGCTCTTTTCTGCTCGAGACGACGTTGTCTGCGCTCGGATCGACTTTGCGCACGCGCTGCTGAACGCGACGCTTCCCGCTGCGTCAGCGCAAGCCCCTCGTCTTTCGACGGCGTGGATATGTGTTTCTTCTTACCAGGAAGCGTGAAAAGGGAAATTGTTCCGAAGGCGCTCGAGCCCCCTTCACCATCGAGCGAATTTTTAGCCGCATCGAGAACACTGAAGGAAATCTCGTTCGAGGTTCCCTCCGTGTTTCTCTTGATGTGCGCCGCTTTCGCGACTTTGTCGATTCGCTTAGACATGGCAATGTTTCACGTGAAACATCTACTCGTTTGCTGCCGCAAGTCGAGCGATGATCTCGTCGATGGTGCACACTTCTATCGTTTTGCTCGGAAGCGAGCGGAGAAACACCTTCCCATAGCTCTTCGTTATCAACCGCCTGTCGGCAAGGATGAGAACACCCTTATCGGAAGCCTTCCTGATAAGCCTTCCCGCTGCTTGTTTCGTCTCGAGCACTGCCTGGGGCAGCGAGTAATGGCTCCATGCATGGTCATCGCGCGTGGCTCTTTCGCACGAGAGCGGGTCGGTCGGCTTTGAAAACGGCAGCTTGGGAATGATCACGCCGCGAAGGGTCGAGCCCGGCGCATCGAATCCTTCCCAAAAACTTTTCAACGCAAAGAGTGAAAGATGTCTGTCTTTGATGAAATCATCACGAAGGCCTTTAACGGAAACTCCCCATTTCTGACAAACGAGGCGCAAATCCTCTTCCTTGAGGACAGGTTGAACGACGTCGAAGCACTTCTCCATTTCGCGCCGGTTGGTGAACAGCGTCAACATCGACCCCCGCTGCGCGATATGCGTACCAACCAAAAGCCGTTCGAGGGCCTCGAGATAATGCGGGTCGGAAGGCTCTGGAATGTCGTTTGCCACATATACCGTCATATTCTTATCGAAGTCATAGCTCGAATCAAGCTGACAGGTGCGCGCACGCGTATCCTCGCCTGCGTTCAGCCCCATCGCGTTTTCGAAAGAAGTGAAATCACCGTCGATGGACAGCGTTGCAGAAGCGAACACGACCGATTTCGTCTGCGAGTACAGCTTGTCTTCAAGAGCCTCTCCCACATTGACGACGAGCGCCTCCAGCTTATCCGTCTGCTTTTCCTTCTTTCGGCACAGCTCCGCAGCATAAGCGTAGCTGTCAGACTTCTCGCCGAAGATCACCTCGACTGCTCCCACGAGGTCTTTCAAATCCATCGCGACAGAGGCGATTTCGCGCTGGGGCTCCGCCGCACCCTCGATGTTCTCAAGATAGCCGACGAGCTCCTGATTGCAGGTAATCGCCTTTTCCGCGCTTACCTGCATAGCCTTTGCAAGCGTTCTCAACGAACCGAACGTCTCTGAAGCCCGAATATCATCGTTGAGCCACAATTCCGTGCGATCATAGCTTCGACTGCGCTTATTCGGGTCGAAGTACAGTAAATCCTTGATGTGGGGGGCGAATTCATGGGCTGCCGCAGCAAACATGTCGCCTGCAGACTTCGCCTTGCCAATCAACCCCTCGAACAGCGTCGCTCCATCGTTTTTGAAAGAGGAGCTCAACTTCCTTTCAGCACGGGCATAGACATTGCGACTCTCGCCGCTGGCAACTTTTTGCGCAAGTCGAGTGATATCTTCCGCTGCAATCTCCAGCGAGAAGGCGCGGCGAGCTTCCGCCTCGGCACCGTGAGCCTCATCGAGGATCCAATGGCGAACGGGCGGGCATTTACAAGTTGTTGCTTTTGCTTGCTCAAAATCTCTGAAACCGCCAATTGTTCCCTATTTACTGAATTGGATATTATTTGATACGGCTTATTGAATTTTCCCTGCAACTTTTCCCCCAGGTAATCGTTTGTTGAAAAATAACCGTCTGCAAGTGCTGCCGCCTGTTGAATACGCGCAATATTTGCAAACCAAAAATCACAGGCATATTCGTGTTCCAAGTCGATAGCAAGCGTATTGGCAAACGTATTCAACGCGTCTAAATCAAAAACTCTATCATCCACGTCAAAAACAACCGGTATCATCCGATGCTTTGCTTTTTCCACCAGCCATTCCAGTGTCGTTGTCCATTTGACACGAGTCATTACAATCATATCAGTCTGAGGAAGTAATTCTATAACGGTATGGTACTCCTGCTCAAAAAAACATACCGCTCCCCATTGTTCACTCTCGCACAATGCCTGCATTATATTATAACACCGGTAGCGAAATGTAGAGGTATCTGCCTCCCGATACAAAAGCACCGCCGCTTTTTTACCTTCACGCACAATCTGATAAAACTGTTTCAACCTCTGCGCCTGGGGCAGTTCCCAAGGCGTACTTTCATATGAGTCTAACTGCGGCAGCCTGATCATAACCATTCTCCCATTTTCGATAATGTTTCTTCCAAAACATCTGCCCAATTTCTCGGTATCGACATTTCTTCATAGTTTTTCTTTCGCAGCTCCAAATCGCATGCCAGTGCAACGCCCTGCCGCATAGTTTCCATAAACGAATTGGGCTCTAAATCCCCCATCAGCACATTTTTGCACCCAGGGAAATTCTGCTTATTCATATATTTACTTTCTAATTATTCTATGCTAGTAGTGTTTTATACATATTTTGACAATTAATTTGACCTTCAGCCAATTTGGTCATTAAGTCACTATGCCATTTTACAACATCCATTACCTAATTAAGGCAAGACCTAA
>ERZ827168.3009-NODE-3009-length-18142-cov-4.801625_pt1 | contig 18142 bp, 17 predicted proteins | sample MGYA00519868_ERZ827168 | MGnify/ENA primary metagenome ERZ827168 (study PRJEB31778, sample SAMEA3449271) | human gut metagenome | biome: human gut; feature: human-associated habitat; material: faeces | place: United Kingdom | collected 2010/2012 ...
CGCGTTTTTTGAAGGCAACTGATTTTTACAATACAAAATCCGCGCGCTCTTTGGAATATTCCGCAAACTTTGCGCAAAACTTATGGAAATAATCCTGCCGCCCGACCTCCGCGCAACCCGCAAGCTCTGCCAGCCAACGCAAAAAAACGCCGCGGTGGACAACGCCGGCAAAATATTCCGATACCCAATCCGGAAAAATATTTTACGGAATTATGGGGGAAAACTCATTTTAAAATTCAGACTGGCGCATATACATTCCAATTTACGGCAATCATCAATCTGATTTGGCTCAAAAGAGGCCGATGGGTCACCAAAATCCACTGGGAATCGCTAAAAACAGGAAGGATTAGGAGAGATGGGGTTGTTTGAGAAAAAACGCCATTCGGGCTGATAATCCGCCCAAAAATCGAAAGTTTGAAGGGAAAAAGCCTTGATATTGTGGCACACACATCCTCCGAGCGTAATTACAGACAAGCCGCCTTCCGTCTCATTTGCCCGCTAAAAACTGTTTTTCCCCTTAAACGTTCGATTTTTCTCCTCAACGCTTGCGATGCGATACAAACAACCGGAAACAACGAACTGTAATTTATAGCGCCGACTCCATTTCCGTCTCCCGACGCAAAATTTGCGCGCGGCTATATTTCCTGAAAAATTTCAGAGTTTGAAAACCGCTCCAAATTCCGCGCATACACGGCGAGAAAAAAAAGGCTTCCAATCCGTCCTATGCAATGCGTTCGCGCTTCGCTTTCCCGAGTGCGAAAATTTCAAACGCGGCAGGGCGGCGCGCGCCGCGCAAAATTTATCTGCCTTGCGCGGGTTCGGCGCGGTTGGCGGCGTCGATTTCCGACACTTTTTCGCGCGCGGTTTCGAGAAACCCCCGCAGCTCTTCAAAGCCGTCTGCAAAATTCGCGTCGAGCCACGCGTCCGCCATTGCGCACGCCATGGATTCGCCCACAATCATTGCGCCCATCGAAATGACGTTGGCGTCGTTTATCGCCTTTGCCTTTTGCGCGGCAAAAACGGATTCCACGCACACGGCGCGGATGCCGCGGATTTTGTTGGCAACAAGCGCCATTCCCGCGCCCGTACCGCAGAATAAAACCGCCCCGTCCGCACCGCCTGACGCGACCGCTTTCGCGGCGGATTCGGCGACTTCAAAATACGCCTTGCCCGAATATCCGTCGGCGTCGAGGATTTCCGCCCCGCGCCCCCGCAGATGCCGCTCGACCGCCTTTTTCAAATCGTAGGCGAAGGGGTCGGCTCCGAGCGCGATTTTCATTTCGCAGCCCCCTTCCCGTCCTCTTCGCCGAGAATTTCAATCCAGTCGGCCATTATGCGCAGCGCCTCGCGCAGCTGGACGTCGAACGCCGGAGGCTCGTCCGAGCCGAGCTCCGAATCGGGGTCTCCGGAGGGCGACGCAGAACCGCCGTTTTTCCCCGATTCCTTTTCGGCGGGGGTGTGGGCGTTTTCCTTCGCGCTTTCAAGGAGGATTTCCTCCTTCTTGAAATTGAGCTTGGAAAGCTCCTTTTCCCTATTTTCCGAAGCGTCGGCAAACGCCTCGTCGTCGGCGAGCTTCTTTTCGCGCTCGGCGAGGTTCACGCTCCAATCCTTCGTCTTCCAGCGCGTCTTGACGCGGTCTATCTGCGAGTTCCAGAAGGCGAATTCGTCCAGCTTTTTCTGGCGCGCCTCCGACTGTTCGGTGAGCTTTTTGATGAGCGCCTCCGCCTGGTTCTCGGGAACGCCGTACCCCCAGACCTCTTCGATTCTGTCGGGCTCGATGGAATCCCACTTCATGGCGTAGTCTTTGTACTGCTCGCCGATTTCCATGTAGTCGTAGGGAGAGGGCAAAACTATGTCGGAATGAACCCCCTTGACCTGTATGGAATCCCCGTTGGGCGCGTACCACTTTTGGACGGTGACCTTTGCCGCGCTCTTCTGTTCTGGGTCGAAATTGCCGAGATTGAGCACTGCCTGAACCGTCCCCTTGCCGTGGGTGCTCTTGTCGCCGACGACAATCGCGCGCTTGTGGTTTTGGAGCGCGCCCGCGACAATCTCCGTGGCGGAGGCTGACAGGCGGCTGACCATTATGATGAGGGGGCCGTCCCAGACGAGCTTCGGGTCTTCGTCCCACAGGCGCTCCGTCCTGCCCGCGGCGTTGCGCACCTGCACCACGGGCCCGCGCTTTATGAAGAGCCCCGCCAAATCCACGGCCTCGGTGAGAAATCCCCCTCCGTTGCGCCGCAGGTCGAGAATCACGCCCTTGACGCCGAATTTTTTGAGTTTCAGAAGCAGCTCCTCCACGTCCTTTGTGGTGCTGAACCCCTTGGACTCGCCGTTGAATCCGCCCTCGCCGTAGAACGCGGGCAGGTCGATCACGCCCACGGGCAGCGTTTTGTCGCCCACGGGAACCGTGTACACCTCGGCTTTCGCGAGCTTCGTCGTGAGCTTTATTTCGCGGCGGACGAGGGTTATTGTCTTGCGCGCGGACGGATTCGAGGCCGGCTCTATCAGCAGCCGAACCTTCGTGCCGCTCTTGCCGCGTATCATTCTGACCGTGTTGCGCAGCTTCATGCCTATCACGTCCACGATTTCTCCGGTCTCCTGCCCCACCCCGAGAATCTTGTCGCCGGGGCTTATCTGCTTGCACTCCTCGGCGGGGCCGCCGGGCATCAGCTCGGAAATCGTGCAGTAGCCGTCCTTGTCTTGGAGAAGCGCGCCGATGCCCACGAGCGCGTTGCGCACGGAGATGTCGAACTCTTCGAGATAGTACTCGGACAGGAACGACGAGTGCGGGTCGTAGAGGCGCGAGAGCGTGTTCAGGTAGATCTCCTGGATTTCCATCGCGTCGGCTTTGCGGTAGTTTTCGATGAGGCGCTCATACCTGCGCAAAACCTCCTTTTCAGCCTTGGCGAGCTTTTCCTCGAAAGTTTTGGGGGCCTCTTCCTCCTCCTCGACGACCTCGGCAACCTTTTCCGCCTCCGTTTCCGCGGCTGCGGAATCGCCGCCCGCCGCCTCGGCGCCCTTTTCCCCCGCGGGTTTTTCGGCGGGCTTCGCACCCTCGCGCTTTTCGGCGGATTTTTCGGCGTCGCGCTTCTTGGCGGAATACGAAAGGATTTCGTTTACTATGTCGTATTTCAGCCTGTTTTCCCAAAGGCGGTTGGCGGCCTCCCAGTCCTCGGGCCATTCCTCCTTGCTGCGGTCGGGCCTGAAAGTCGCCTTTTCGGAGAAGTCGAAGGGCTTTTTCATTATCTCCCTTATCCATTCAAGGCGCGCGTCGGCGCGGTCGAGAAACTTGTCGTAAATCGAAAACGCCGGCAGCAGCGTGCCCTGGTGGAGCATCACGTCTATCGACGGCGAGAAGAAGTCCTGGAAATGCTGGACGTCGCCCGCGGTGAAAAACAGTTTGAAGAAATCGACGTTCTGCATGTACTCGCGTATAAACTCGCGCACGTCGAGCTCCGTAATGGGCATTTTAAGGTAGTGGCCGCGCTCCATGCAGTAGACGAGCCACTTTGTCTCGTTGCGCATTTTGACGGGCGTCTGGAGCTGTACGGGCTTGCGCTGCTGGACGGACTTCGCCGGAGCCGCCGGCAACTGTACGGCCGGATATGCCGGCGCGCAGAAAACCGCGGCCGCCGCGAGCGCGAATGCCGCCGACGACAGTTTTATCAAATTTATCATATGCCAAGATTTGTTGAAAAATTGAGCCTTTTCAAATAAAAAATCTCGCGCCGAGCTCACCGCTTCATGGTTTTCCGCGCGTCGGCGAGGGTCCGCCTTTCCCCCTCCGTGAGCGAGGCGAACCCGTCCGAGCTTATTTTGTCGAGGATTCTGTCGACCTCCCTCCTGAGGTCCGAAGAATCGGAAATGTTTACGCGGTAAGAGTATTCGGACGCGCTTTTTGTATTTTTTTCGGATTTTCGGGAGGGAATCTTAAACGAAAGTTTGTCGAGAAACGCGAGCCCCCCTCCCCTTATCGCGCGCGCCGAGAGCAGGCCTGCCGCCATTCCGCCCAAGTGCCCCGCGTACGCTATGTCCGACGCCCCGCCCGAGAGAGTGTAGAGCAGCCCGACGCCCTCCAAGGCGGCGGCGATTTTGAGCATAGTCATCGGTTTTACGGAAACCGGCAGCACAAAAAACAGAAGGAACGTCACGGGCACGGGCGGATAGAGCGCGCAAAAGCACGCGAACACCGCCATAACCGAGGCCGACGCCCCGACCAGCCCGCCCGGGGAGCCGATGGAGAACAGGAGCCACAACGCCGCCCCCCCCAGCGCGCCGCAAAGGTAGACGAACAGAAATTTCCGCGTGCCTATCCACGATTCGAGCGGCTTTCCCATAAAGTAAAGCGCTATCATGTTGAAGGCTATGTGCGCGAGCCCCGCGTGCAGAAACGAATACGTCAACGGCGTCCACACCCGCCCCGAGGCGAGTCCCGCCCACGAGAGGTCGAAGAGCGAAAAAAACGCCCCGTAGCCGAAAAACCTGTCCGCGAACGCCCCCGCAACGAGCGCGGCGACATTGAGGAATATCAGCGCCTTGACCGCCGAAATATTGCCGAAAAATTCCGCGGCCGTGCGCCTCCCGCCGCCGCGCATGTAATCCCTATCGTAAATCGACATTTTGTATATTGATATGAGAAAATCCGGTTATGTTCATTTTTCGCCCGAAATTTCGGACAGCGCGAGCCCCGCGAGCCGCAGCCCGAAAACCCCCGCCACGACCGCGCAGCTGCCGACGACTTTTCCGGCGCCGGCCGAAACGTGGGAGGACTTCGGCGCGGGCTCGTCGGAAAAAACGCATCGGCAGCCGCCGGAATAGCCGAGCGAGCGCAGGATTTTGCGGACGCGCGCGGCAACCGGACAGCCGAAAGTTTTCATGATGTCGGCCGACATAATGCGCGACGGGTCGAGGCGGCGCGCCGCCCCCATGCTCGAAACTATCGCAACCCCCGCCTCCGCAGCCGAAAATATCAACGCCGCCTTTGAGGCAATCGAGTCTATCGCGTCCACGACAATTCTGCCCTCCGCGGGATTTCCGACAACGGATAGGGCGTTTTCGGCGCCTATGAACTCCGCGCGGACTTCCACGCGGGCGGCGGGGTTGATGTCAAGAATCCTATCGCGGACGACCTCGGCCTTGGGCCTGCCCAGCGTTGACGACAGCGCGCAGAGCTGGCGGTTTACGTTGCTCTCCTCAACGGCGTCGAAATCCCAGAGCTCGAATTCGCCGACGCCCGTCCGCGCGAGAGCCTCCGCCGCGAAAGAGCCCACCGCCCCCACGCCGCAGACGACGGCGCGCGCCGAGGCGATTTTTTCGCACGCGGATTCGCCCAGCAGGACGGCGGTTCTGGAAAACCTCTCGGGAATCATTTTGAATAAAACGAGCGGAAATTTTCGAATGCGGCGTCCGCAATTTCAACCGCGGACGCGGAGCGCACGGCTGCAAGCGCCGCAGCGGCGTTTTCAAGCGAGGCCGCCGAGCAGTCGCCGTCGGTCTCCACCATTATCCTATCGGAACCTACGCGCGCGGCGCACTCGGCGCCGCGGCGCGAGGAAAGCTCGCGCACTCCGAAGGAAAAGCGCGCGCCGAGCTTTTCCAGCGACGCCGCGACCTCCGCCGAACACGAAGCCGCGTGGATTAAAAAACCCGCGCCCGAATCGGCGGAGAAAAATCCGCGCAGGATTTCGCGCAGGGCGCCCCACTCGCCGACGCAGTGGATTACGGCCGGAAGCCCGCGCGCCCTGGCAATCTCGAGCTGCGCGGCAAACACCCGCTTCTGCATTTCGAGCGGAACCCTCTCTGTTATGCGCGCATCCAACCCTATCTCGCCGACTGCGTCCGCCGACGCAAGCCGCCTTTCGAGCTCCGGAAGGAGGGCGGAAAATATCTGTTTCTCCGCAAACCCTACGTCGTCCAGCGCGGAAATTCCGGCGTCGGGATGAATGCCGTAGACTTTCTTTACGCTCGCGCGCGAAATGCCGTCCAGATCCCCCCATTCGCCCGCGAAGCACGCGCACGCGGCGCAAGCCTCCACCCCGGGTGGCGGGAGGGAATCGGGAGAGCCCCCCGAAAGGTGGCAATGGGCGTCTGTCAGCCTTTCGAGCATTGCGATTCGAGGGCGTTTTTCACAAAGTCGCCGCCGAGCTCCCGTATGTACGAGCGCCCGATTCCGTCGAGCAGCACAAACCGCAATTTTCCGCCGAACGACTTTTTGTCGCGCCTCATGGCGGCCATGAGGTCGTCGGCGCGGAGGTTTCGGGGAACGCGCGTCGGGAGGGAGAATTTTTCGAGCAGCGCAAAAATGCGCGCGCAATCACGGGCGGAAAGGGTGCCGAGCCCCTCCGAAAGGCGCGCCGCAAACGCCATTCCTATCGCGACCGCCTCCCCGTGAACGTACTCGCCGTACCCCGCGCATTTTTCAACCGCGTGCCCGAGCGTGTGCCCGAAGTTCAGCAACGCCCTGCCGCCCTCCGAAGCGGTCTCGCGCTCGTCGGCGGAAACTATCGAAGCTTTCAGCGCGCAGGAGCGGCGGACGGCCTCCGGCAGGTAGTCCGAGCCAAATCCGAAATCCCCGCCCTGCCGCTCGAGGTTTTCGAAGAGCTCGGCGTCGCCGAGCGCGCCGCACTTGACGACCTCCGCGAGCCCAGCGGAAAATTCGCGCGACGGCAGGGTCGAGAGAAACGAGGTGTCGATGTAGACGGCGCGCGGCTGGTGGAACGCCCCGACAAGGTTTTTGCCCGCGCATATGTTTATGCCGGTCTTTCCGCCCACGGAAGAATCGACCATCGAAAGGAGCGTTGTCGGAATCTGCACAAGCCCCACGCCGCGCATGTACACCGCCGCTGCGAACCCGGCCAAATCGCCTATGACGCCGCCGCCCCACGCCGCGACGAGCGACTTTCTGTCGAGCCGCGCGCCGGCGAACGCCTCGCACAACCGCTCCAACTCCGCAAAGCGCTTCGAGCCCTCTCCCCCTCCGACGGGAATTGAGGGAATCCCCGCCGCCGCGAGCCTCTCGGCGCGCTCCGGAAAGAGCCTCAGCACTTCGGCGTCCGCGACGCACACCGCGCTCCCGCCGGAGCGCACGAATTCGCCGAGCTCGCCGACGGCGAGCCCGAAAGCCCCGTCGCCGATGTGTATTGGATATGTCCTCTCGTTCAGGCTGACTTTTTGCTCTATCATTGTTCGAGTCCGAACACGCCGTTTGCGTAGGCGCGAATGTTGAATTTTTGAAGATCCCCGGCGCCCTCGCCGAGTCCGACGTAAAGTATCGGCAGTTTGAGCTCGCGGTAAATGCCGGCGAGCGCGCCGCCCTTGCCGGTGCCGTCGAGCTTCGTGACGATGATTCCCGTAAGCCCGAAATACTTGTGGAAGGCTCGCGCCTGCGCTATGCTGTTGGAGCCCAGACTCGCGTCTATCACGAGCACCGAATTCTGCGGCGCGGCGGGGTCGTTTTTGGAGAGCACCCTGCGGATTTTTGCGAGCTCTCCCATCAAGTTTTCCTTGGTGTGCAGGCGCCCCGCCGTGTCGAGCACAAGCCACTTCGCCCCTTCCGCCTTTGCCGCCGCCCAGCAGTCCCACGCGGTGGCGGCGGCGTCGGCGCCGTGCGCGCTCTCAACAAGCCTCACTTCGAGACGCCGCGCCCATTCGCGGATTTGCTCGTTCGCGGCGGCTCGGAAAGTGTCGCATGCCCCGAGCACCACCCCGCCGTCGGACCCGAGAATTTTCGCGAGCTTCGCGGCGGTCGTCGTCTTGCCCGCGCCGTTAACGCCAACCAGGCACACAACGGACGGATTGGAGCCCTCCGCCCCAGCGAGCTCCCCTTCGGAACCCTCCAAAATCCGCGCCAGAACTTCCGCGCCAATCTCCGCCGCCCGCCGCCCGCGCAGCTCCCTGTCCCTTTTGAATTCGGACTCTATCGCGGAAACTATGTCGCGCACGGTGTCGTAGCCGAAATCGGCCTCCAAAAGGGTCTCCTCTATCAGCTCTATGTCGGCGGGGTCGATTTTTTTGGAGAACAGGCCGGCTATTTTCCCGAGCGCGCCGCCCGCCGTGCGCGCAAGCCCCTCTTTGAAGCGTTTGAAAAGCGAGAACATCAGCGTTTGAGCGGGGTTCTGAGCGGGCGGTTGAGGCCGCTCTTAACGTTGTCGAGAACGCCGTTTATGAACCTCTTGGACTCGCCGGTGGAATACGTCTTGGCCAGGTCTATCGCCTCGTTTATCGAGACTATCGGCGGTATGTCCCCGCGGAACAGAAGCTCGAACACGGCCAGCCGCAGAATGGCCAGGTCGACGCGCGCGATTCTGTCCATGCTCCAATTTTTGGCGCTCTTGGAAATTGCGGCGTCGATTTCCGCGGAATGCGCCTCCATACCCTCTACCAGCTCCTCCGCGAAACCGTAAAATTCGCGCGGCTCCTCCTTGATTTCAAAAAACGCGCCGAGCAGCTCGGGCAACGGTACGTCGCGGTTGGCGTCGCGCATGTACGCCAGCTGCATGGCGGCCGCGCGGTTTTCGCGCCGCCCGGGGGTCTTTCGGTCTGCGGAGTTCATGACGCGTACCCCTTGCCCTCCGGTTCGCCGTCTCCAAACTCCGCCTCGGCCTCCTCGAGCTCGTCGAGCAGGAGGGCGGTCTGCCAAGCCATCTCCATCGCCGCCTCCGCGAACTCTTTTCCGCGGGCGATTTCGCCCTTCGTGCGGGCTTCGGCCTGTTCGCGCGTGTTGGCGACGATTATCCCGTTTATCATCGGAACCGCCGTGGAAAGCGCGACTTTTTGGAGGGCGGCGGCGGTGCTGTGGGCGATTATCTCGTGGTGCGGAGTTTCGCCGCGCACAACCACGCCGAGTGCGATTATGGCGTCGTACTGCTCGGTCTGCGCCAAAAGGCTGCACACGTGCGGGAGCTCCGCCGCGCCCGGGACGCGGACGAGCCTTATGTTTTCGGCGTCTACCCCGCATCTGTGGAGCGTTCCGACCGCGTCGCGCACAAGCGCGTCCACCAGTTCCTTGTTGAAGCGCGACGCGGCGATGGCGTACCTGTACCCGCTCGCGTCGATTTTGGGCATTTTACCTTTGTCGAGACTCATTTTAAAGGGGAATTTGTTCGGTTATTTCGAGACCGTAACCCTCCGACAGCGCGTGGCTGCCCGGGTGGGTGGTCAGCAGCCTGATCTTTTTGAAGCCGAGCGCGCGCAGTATCTGCGCGCCCAGCCCATAGTCGCGGCGGCTCGGAAGCTCGGGGACGCCGTCGGGCGACACTATTCCGGAATCCTCGCGGCTGATGTAGACGACGGCGCCCGAACCCGCTTCCGCGACCGCCCCCATCGCCCGGGCGAAAGAATCAGAACCCGACGCGAAAGACGAGTCCGCGAACATGTCGGCGAACACGTTTTCGGAGTGGACGCGCGCGAGTGTCGGCGCCTCCGAGATTTCGCCCTTTACGAGAGCGAAGTGCGTGCCGCCCGTCGCGGAGCGCAGCCCCGCGAGCCTGAAATCCCCGAAGCGCGTAGAAAACGGCCTATCGAACACGATTTTGACGAGGGTGTCGCGGCGCATTCTGTACTCTATGAGATCTGCGACGCTCATGAGCTTCATTCCGTGCTTCTTCTTGAACTCCACCAAATCGGGAATGCGCGCCATTGCGCCGTCGTCCCTTATGATTTCACAAATCGCGGCGCACGGGAAGAGCCCCGCAAGCTTCGCCAGATCGACCGCGGCCTCCGTGTGCCCCGCGCGCTCCAAAACCCCTCCCGCGCGCGCCCTGAGCGGATTGAGGTGCCCGGGGGTGACGAAGTCCGCCGCGCCCGCGGAGGGGTCGGCCATAAGCCTTATAGTGCGCGCCCTGTCAGCCGCACTTATGCCGGTCGTTATGCCGGCGGCGGCGTCCACCGTCACGGTGAATGCGGTTCCCTTCGCGTCGCGGTTGAGGCGCACCATGTCGTCTATTCCGAGCTCCGCGAGCCTCTCGCTCGTCGTAGGCACGCACAAGAGACCGCGCGCAAGCCTTATCATCGTGTTCACCGCTTCGGGAGTAATTTTCTCCGCGGCAACTATCATGTCGCCCTCGTTCTCGCGCGACTCGTCGTCCGCCACTATGACGATTTTGCCCGCCGCGAAATCGGCGATGCACTCCTCGACGCTGTCGAAAATTTCGCTCTTGTCCATACGTTAAAATGCCGGATTTCTTAAAATTTTTTCAATGTCGCCGCCAGACAGAACCCTGCACGCCCCTTCGGGAATTTTCCTGAGAACGAACGAACCTATCTGGAACCGCTTCAATTCCTTGACGAAATAACCCATTACTTCGAACATTCTGCGGATTTCGCGCTTGCGGCCCTGCTCCAACCATACCTCCGCGCGGCGCGAGTCCTCCTCCGAAGAGCCCGCCGACGGGTGGGGAATGATTTTGAGGGCTTTCAGCTTCTCGCCCTCCGACACCACGCCGCGCGTGAGCACGGGTATCACCGACGGGTCGAGCGGGCGGTTGAGCAGCACCCGATACCGCTTGATTATCCCCGAAGACGGATGGGTTATCCTGTTTGCAAGCTCCCCGTCGTTCGTGAGAATCAAAAGCCCCTGTGAATTTTTGTCGAGCCTGCCGCAGCAGAACAGCTTCATCTTATCAAAGGGCGGCGGCAGGAGGTCGAACACGGTCTTGGCGTCGAACGGGTCGGAATTGGAGCACAAATACCCCTTGGGCTTGTTCATCGCAAGCGTCGTTTTCTCGGAGACGACGCCCCTTGCAGCCACGCCGTCAACCTCTACCCTGTCCCTCTCGGGATCAACGTCCTGCCCGATGCGGGCAAGTTCTCCGTTAACCGTCACCGCGCCCTCGAGGATTTTTTCCTCCGCCGCGCGGCGCGAGCATATGCCGCATTGGGAAATGTACTTCTGTATTCTCATAAACAACGCCGGCGCGCCCGAAGCGCCGCCCATATTTTATCCCCGTATATTGCCTTTGCCGCGCGGGAGCTTCAAGCAAAAACGGCGGGAGAAATCCTGCGGAAATTTCCGGACGCCCCGCAAGCGGATTCCCCGAATGCCCGCATTCGGGCTTACATTGAAAGAGGGCATCTAACAACGGCGCCCGCCGCGCTTTCTCCGCGCCGGAAATTCGGCGGATATAATATAATCAGGACGATTCCGGAAACAGCTTTGGGCTGCCCACGCCGCGGGAGACGCGAGCGGCGGGCAATCCGCGCCAATATCAAAAGCGACGCGCCGATCCGCGCCCGCCGCGAGCAAAAGGCTTGATTTCGCGCGCAAACAGCCTATATTTTTTCCCACTTTAAAACCAAATTAGGAGAAACAAATATGTCGTTCGCATTAAGATTTAAACTAAGCGCCATGATGTTCCTGCAATTCATGCTGGTGGCGGTGTTCTTCGTTCCGCTGGCAGTGTATTTGAAGAGCATACAGGTAGAGGGCGTAATGATCGCCACCATAATGGCCACTATGGCGTGGGGAGCGATACTTTCGCCGATCGTCGGAATGTTAGCCGACAGGCTCATGAACGCCGAAAAGGTGCTGTTCATTCTGAACATTCTCGTGGCGGCCATGCTCGTGGTGTCGGCGACGACCCAAAACCACTACGTGCTGTTCGTCTGCCTGCTCGTCGCCATGTGCGCGTACATGCCGACGTGGGGATTGACCTCTTCGATAGCGATAACCAACAGCACCCCCGAAGCTTTCCCGCTAATCCGCGTGTTCGGCTCCATCGGCTGGGTATGCGCGGCGGTGTTCGCGATAGTCGCCAAGTGGGGATTCGACACCGCAATCGACGGCACGGCCATACCGTTTTACTGCGGCGCGGGAGTCGCCGTAATCGCGGCGGCCAACGCCCTCATGCTCCCCAAGACCGCGCCTGCGGCCAAGGGACAGCCGATGTCCATCGTGGACGCGCTCGGGCTCAAAGCCTTCTCCATGCTCAAAGATAAGAATACCGCCGTCATGATGCTCTGCTCCTGCCTGTGGATGGTGGCATTCTCCATATACTGGCTCTTCTTCTCGATGTACCTCGACTCCGCCCTCAAAGTCAAGGACATCACCGCAACCATGAACGTTGGGCAGATTTCCGAAATGGCGTTTATCGCGCTCCTGCCGGTGGCCATAAAACTCTTCGGGATGAAGCTCACGATGGCGCTCGGCATATTTGCGATGGTATTGCGCTACGCATTCTGCGCCTACGCGCTCGACGTCGACGGCCTATACTGGGGCGCGATTGTGGTGCACGGCATAATCTTCGGATTCTTCTTCGTGACGGCCCAGATGTACATGGCAAAAAAAGCGCCCAAAGAACTTCAAGCCCAGGCGCAGGGCCTCTTCTTCTGCCTCGCTTTCGGCGTGGCACAGATCGTCGGCGCGTACTTCACCAACTGGCTCATAGACGTCAATACCGCGACACTCACGGCGGAATCCGTAAAACAGACGGCAAACGCCATTGCGGAAGTAGCGGTGCAGGCGAGCGTAATAGACTGGAAGTCCGTATTCCTCACCGAGACGGCAATCTCCGGTGTCCTGCTCGTAGTGTTCCTGCTATTCTTCAAAAACGACGTGAAAGAAGGCTAAACTTTCCGCAAAACAAGGGTAAGACAATCCGTTTTACCCCAAAGCAAAACCCGCCCAACCGGACGGGTTTTGTTTTTTCCCGACATAATCCCACGCCGCAATACGGGCATGAGGCATGCCGGCCAGGCACGGGGCGTGCCAGCCATTGAAGGGGCTACGCCCCTTACGAAGATTGGCTTCGCCAATTCTTCTATCCCCTCCTCAATCCCCCCAATAAAAAACGAACCTCCCACGAGAGGTTCGGGCGCAAGGTACGCCAGCCATAGAAGGGGCTAACGCCCCTTACGAAGATTGGCTTCGCCAATGCTTCTATCCCCTCCCCGTTCTCAACACAAAACGAACCTCCCATGAGAGAGATTCGTGCAAACTTCCGGAGTTCGTTAAAAAAAAACCAAAGCTCCCCGATTTGGCGCAATGATTTTGGATGAAGAGCGAGTATTCGGGGAAAGCCGCCGGTGGGAGCGTACATTAGTACGTGACCAGTGGCGGCTTTCCCCGAAACGCAGCTATTCGCCAAAATCATTCGCCAAATCAGTAGCCGTAGGAACCTGATATTATTATTACATAACACGGCGAGCAGAAAGTTGGGTTTGTCATGATCGTCGTGGCGCAGCAAATTCTCTCGGGGCTGGCGCAGTTGTAGCATTTGTCGCCCTTAGCGGCGCACGGGGTTTTGCGGCCGAGCCTTTTGGCGTTCAATGGGGCCGCGATGTTCTTTGCGCGCCATATCGCCTTTTCGAGATTTTCCGCGAGCTTGTTTTCGCCGCAGACTATAAATACCGCCTTGCGGTTCGGCCCGTAAAAAGTGGAGGCGACGCGGTTTCCGCGCCCATCGATGTTCACTATTTCGCCGCCGGCCCCCAGCGCGTTCGCGCTCGATACGTAGTATTCGGCGGCGGCGGCGTTGCGCATGGTGTTTTCGTCGCGGTCGGGCGCGCCGTGCCAATATACTTTGTTGCCTTTTGACAGGAGCTCATAGAGGCCGAGCTCGGAGACGGTGACGGAGCCGCCCATGCCGACTGTGGCGCCATTGCCTATCGTTTCGGAAATAAAGCGTTTCGCGGCTCCGGCGTCTTTGAAATAAAACGCCTTAAAACCTTTGGAGCCGAAATTCTTCAAAACCTGTTCCATCTGCATGGCCGCATTGTCGCAAAACCCGCCGCCGGCGTCCAGACTTTTCGCGCGGCGCGCGGCGGCGGCGCAAAAAACTGTTGCAAGAAAAGCGCGTTTCTGTTCTATATTCAGTCTGACATTCTTTTCGGTTCCGCGCAATCGGCTTTTTGCGCGAGGTTTTTTATATTCAAAATATCCGCCTCCGAATCTGAATGGCACACGAACGGGCGCTTTTGCGGCTATTTTGAAATCCGGCCCGAACGCGCTAAGCGAATCCCGCAAAACCGCCCCATCAAAATACAAAAGTATCCAACAAAAAATACCATGGAAGAAGAAAACAACCAGGGCGAAATCAATCCCGCCCCCGCAGAAGAAAATACCGCAACGCCCACAAAACCCGAAGAACGGGCGCAGGAACCCGCCGAACAGAAAAAATCCGAACGCCGCGTACGCAGAAACGGCAGAAACAAGACTGGCATGCGCCAGGCAGCCATGGATTCCGCACAGGAAAAGGAATCGTGCGGCGAGGTTGAAGACCTCTCCGGCTTCAAGGAAAAGCTCAGCGGCTCCAACGTCTCCGGATACGGCGACGGAGAGAGGGGCGGCGGACGCCGCTTTGAAAGGGGGGAAAGACCCCGCCGCAGAGAGCGCTCCGCAGAAGAGGACAGCGCGGGCGCACTCCCGTCCGAAGCCTCCGAATCCGCGGCCGAAGCCGGCGAAGCGGAATCAGCCAAAGAAGCCGTCCCCGAAGGGCCCTTCTTTGAATCCAAGAAGTTCACCCCGCGCGCCGTCGAAGTCCCGCTCACCGACAGGCGCCCGAAATTCTCCAACGACAAACACGCCGGCGACGACGGGGTTGTGTCGTACTCCTCAAAGCTCGACTGCCCTCCGCCATCGCTGTTTGCGCGCATCAAGAATGCGATAGCCTCGATATTCGGCAAGAAGCCGGGTTCGGGCAAAAAGAAGTTCCGCAAGGAGCGCAGAAGCGGCGACTTCAAGGGCGGACGCAGACACGGGGGAGACAGAAAGCCCCAAAACAAGGAACGCAGGGGCGGCGGAGACTTCAAGCGCAGGCACGACTCCGACAGGCGCCAGGGCGGCAGACGCCGCAGGGACGGCGAGAACCGCGGCCGCGAAGCATAATCAGGATTTTCCGGACCGCGCGGAGGCTTTTACCTCCGCGCGTTTTTTTTTGCGTATTTTCGGCCGGACGGCGCGCCTTAATCCTTGCAAACGCGCGGCGGGAAAGTTAGCTTTTTTTGCATTGCGGGAAATCCGGGTTGCGGATTGCGCGCGGCAGATTTTTGTTTCAGAAAATGGATTCGCTTTTGATAAGGGGAGGCTCGGCGTTGTCGGGCGAAGTAAGGGTTTCGGGCGCAAAGAACGCGTGCCTGCCGATGTTCGCGGCGGCGCTGCTTACCGACGAAAAGTGCGTCCTCAAAAACGTGCCCAACCTCAGCGACGTGCGCTTTATGGCCGACATCGTGAGGTCGGTGGGCGCGGAAGTGTCCAACCCGTCGGAGGGCGTGTGGGAGATATGCGCAAAAAACCTGTCGCATGTAGCGCCCTACGAGCTCGTCCGGAAAATGCGCGCGAGCATCTGTCTGCTCGGCCCGCTTTCGGCGCGCATGAAAAAGGCGGAAGTCTCGCTGCCCGGAGGCTGCGTAATAGGGGCGCGCCCCGTGGATTTGCACATAAAGGGAATGCGCGCGCTCGGCGCGAAAGTCGAAATCAAAAAGGGCTATATCTGCGTGGACGCCCGCAAAATGAAGGGCGCGCAAGTGTACCTCGGCGGCAGGTTCGGGAGCACCGTCACGGGCACGGCAAACGTGCTGATGGCTGCGGTGTCGATTCCCGGGACGACGGTGATAGAAAACGCCGCTTGCGAACCCGAAATCGCCGACCTGTGCGCCATGCTCTCAAAAATGGGGGCGATCATCGACGGAGCTGGCAGCCCGACCCTTGCTATAACCGGCGTCCCGAGACTGGGAGGGGCGACGCACTCGGTGATGCCCGACAGAATCGAGGCGGGCACGTGGATTGCCGCCGCCCTCGCCTCGCGCGGGAAAGTCCTCGTAAGGGACGCGCAGAAAAAGCACCTCGGGGCGTTCCTCGACGTTCTCGAACGGGCCGAATGTCCTTTCCAAATAAAGAGCCCGTCTTCCATTTACATCGACGCCTCCGACTTCAAGCTCCGCCCGATAGAGGCCATCACCCTGCCCTACCCGGGCCTGCCGACCGACTTGCAGGCGCAGCTGTGTGCCCTGATGACGCAGGCCGACGGAATTTCGATAATCACGGAGCGCATATACCCCGAGAGGTTTATGCACGTCCCCGAGCTGGCGCGAATGGGCGCGAACATCGCGCGGGAGGGCCCGAGCGCCATAATAAGCGGCGGCGGAAAACTATCGGGCGCGCCCGTTATGGCGTCCGACCTGCGGGCGTCGGCGGCCCTCGTGATAGCGGCCCTCGCCGCGTCGGGCGAGACGCTCATACACCGCGTGTACCACATCGACAGGGGCTACGAGAAAATCGACGCCAAGCTCGCCTCTTTGGGGGCGAAGGTCGAAAGGCTCGCCGACGCGGAATAGCGCGGCGTTAAAAAATTGTTGAAGTTTTTTTAATACCGCCTTTTATTGACGCCAAGAAGAGGCAATAGAACTACAAAAAAATTAATGACACCAAACAGACCCTACAGCGGAGGCGGCAGGCCGCCATACAACAGAGGAAGAAATTTCGGCCCGAGGAGAAACGAAAGGATAAGGGCGCCTAAAATCAGGGTCATAGGCCCCGACGGCAAGCAGCTCGGGATAATGTCGCCCCATGAGGCGCTCTCAATAGCGCGCCGCAGCGGGCTCGACCTCCTCGAAGTCTCCCCAACCGCAGAACCGCCTGTGTGCAGAATCCTCGACTACGGTAAATACATGTACGAGGAATCGAAAAAGCAAAAGTCGCACAAATCGGCCACTGTAAAAGTCAAGGAGATAAAGCTCCGCCCGATGATCGAGCAGAACGACTTCATGACTAAAATAAAGGCGGCGGAAAAGTTTCTGTTTGCGGGCAACAAGCTCAAAATAACGCTGATGATGCGCGGCCGCGAAATGGAGTACAAGGACAAGGGTTTTGAGGCCGTCAAGCGCGCCGTCGCGGAGCTCTCGCACGTAGGCACGGCGGATTTCGAGCCGAAACTCGCCGGCAGAAACATAGGCCTTTCGATGTCCCCGCTGCCGGCCAACCAGCGCAAACTGAAATACTCGGCGGAAAGCGACGCCATGCCCGAAGACGATTCTTCGGACGAAGATTAGGACAGGCACAAATGCTCCTATCGCGCCGCGAATTTTTGTCCGGACTTTTGGCCGTCGCCGCAGCATCGAATGCGGGAGCCGCGGGAACCGACAGTGTGGACTACATTTCGATACCGCAGCTTGCGGCGCTTTGCGGCATGAGATACACGCGGCTGTCGGGCAAAAAACAGAGCGTTTACAGCAAGTATTCGCGCTTCGACTTCGAACTCCATAGCCGGGCCATGTCCCTCAACGGCACTACGGTCTGGCTCTGCTTTCCGGTAATCTGCAAGGGTTCAAACCTCTTTATAGCCAAGCGCGACTATGTGAAAAGCATAGCCCCCATAGTATTTCCGCAAAAAAACGAAAAGCCCTCGAACCTTTTCCGCATAGTGATCGACGCCGGACACGGAGGCAAGGACAACGGCGCAATGAACGCCAAATACGGCCTCAAAGAGAAAGCGGTCGCCCTCGACATCGCGATGCGCCTGGGGCGGGAACTCAAAAAAAACGGCTACGACGTCTCGTACACGCGGACGAAAGACGTTTTCAAGGAGCTCGCCGACAGGCCGAAAATGGCGAACGGCGCGCGGGCGGACATGTTCCTGAGCATACACTGCAACGCGGCGGCAAACCCGTCGGTCTCGGGCATAGAAACTTTTGCCATGACTCCGCGCTGGGCACCCTCCACTTCGGGAAAAAAGCTTTCGCGCTCCGACGGGGTCGCCCACTTGGGCAATGCCAACGACGGATGGAACCAGATGCTGGCATACTATATCCAGAAGTCGCTCGCCGCGGCGACGAAAAGGCCCGACCGCGGCGTAAAGCGCGCGCGCTTCGCGGTTCTGCGCGACTTGAAAATGCCGGGCGCGCTCATCGAATGCGGGTTCATAACCAACCAGTCGGAAGCGCGCTCCCTCGGGTCGGCGGCGGACAGGCAGAAAATCGCGGAGGCCATCGCCTCGGCGGTCTACCGGTACCACAAGACCCTGCGGAGGTACCTGAAATAACGGGGCCCATGCGCGCCGCCGCGGCCGCGGAACAGGGGGAAAATCCTGCGGCGGAAACGCGCGGCGAACGGTCGGGAGAAATTCAAAACCTTTATTTTGCGCGTTTGGCAAAAAACGTCGCCCCGACCCATAAAATTTAAGGGGAATGCCGGACGCCCCTAATCCGC